>TARA_R110000765_G_scaffold343993_2_pt1 | contig 212292 bp, 196 predicted proteins | sample TARA_R110000765 | Tara Oceans TARA_R110000765 (sample SAMEA4398168) | marine metagenome | biome: Polar Biome; feature: [MES] marine water layer (ENVO:01000295) within the mesopelagic zone...; material: water (ENVO:00002006), including particulate matter (ENVO:01000060) such... | reverse complement strand
TACGACAAGCTGAACGCATGGGCCCGCCGCCCGGCGGCCCGCACGACCCTATCGAATGCCACGTTCGTCGAATACCGCACCTCTGGCCCGCGCACGGGCGTGCTGATCGGTGTCGCGGATGCGACCGAAGCAGCGGATGGAACCGCAAGCAAATATGTGGGCCTCAAAGCGCCCGACAAACGCGGGCGCTAAAATCAGGGCAGTCGCGGAAACGCGCGCCCTTTCATATATGGGTCACCGGACGAGGGTGCGTTGGCAGGCTGCCCTCGCACGACCGCAATAGCTTTTGCGGTACAAATTCCGCGTTCAAGCAAACGGGGACATCTCACAGGTCAACGGCGCAAAGACCAGGGATCACCATGTGGATCAGGTCTTCGTCACGGTGTGAAACGCACTCTCAAATCCCTGATCATAAATGCAGCAAAACCAACTGCCACGCCTGTCGAAAACCGGGAAACTTGGCATCTGATAGATAATATTCTTGATTGTATACTATTTTGCATCCAAGTTTCCCCAAGCGCGACCTACAAGCGCACTCAAAACAGGGAGTAACACCATGAAGACTTCATTTGCTGCGGCGCTGTCAGGTGCCATTGCCGCTTTGACATTTGCATTTTCCGCTGCCGCACAGGACCTGCCCGACACGCTGGTGATCGGCACGGAAGGGGCCTATCCCCCGTTCAACTTTACGGAATCCGACGGCAATGTCGCCGGGTTCGAGATTGATCTCGGCAACGCCATGTGCGCCCATATCAAGGTTGAATGCACATGGGTCACCCAGGACTGGGATGGAATCATCCCCGGCCTGCAGGCCAAGAAATACGATGCGATCATCGCGTCGCTCTACATCACCGATGAACGCCGCAAGGTCATTGCGTTTTCGGACAAGTATTACAACGTGCCCTCGCGCTTCGTGGTGCCGACAGACAGCTCCCTGGAAATTTCGGCTGCCGGCCTGTCCGGGACCGTCGTCGGCACCCAGCGTGCAACCAGCTTTGAACGCTACCTGACCGCTGAAATGCCCGAAGTCGAAGTGCGGCTGTACGGCACGATGGACGAGGCCTATCTTGATCTTGCCTCGGGCCGTGTGGATGCGGTTCTGGGCGACGTTGTCGCCTTGCAGGACGGCTTCCTTGGCACGCCGGAGGGTGCGGGTTTCGAGCTGCGCGGGCCGGAATTCACCAACCCCGAATATTTCGGCTATGGCGCGGGCGTTGCGGTGCGGCAGGATGATCAGGCCATTGCCGACGCCTTTTCCGAGGCGATCAAGGCGCTGCGCGAAAATGGCACCTATCAGGAAATCTCGCAGAAGTGGTTTGGCCTCGACGTTTACGGCAGCTGAACCATGGGGGCCGGGCATGGCGCCCGGCCCCGTGACCCCCAACTTACCCCCGAAAGGATCACATGCCCGATTTTCAGGGATATGGCTGGCTGCTGCTGGATGGCCTTGTGCTGACACTTGGCGTGGCGATTGCGTCGATGCTGGGCGCATTGGCCCTTGGCCTGCTGGCGGCACTTGGCAAGCTTTTCGCGCCGCGTGCAGGAAAAATTCTGATCGAGGTCTATACGACCATCGTGCGCGGTGTGCCGGAACTGGTGTTGTTGCTGCTGATCTACTACGGCCTGCCGACGCTGGTGCAGAACACGGCGGCCAAGGCAGGGTACGACCTGTCGCTGTCGATCAACCCCTTTGTTGCGGGCATTGGCACGCTGACGGTGATCTATGCGGCCTTTGCCTGCGAGGTTTTTCGCGCGGCCTATCTGGCCCTGCCACCGGGCCAGCGCGAGGCCGCCTATGCGCTGGGGCTGAACCCGGTGATCACCTTCCGCAAGGTCGAACTGCCGCAGATGATGCGCTATGCGCTGCCCGGCCTCGGCAATGTCTGGATGGTGCTGGTCAAGGCCACGGCCCTGATTTCCATCATCCAGCTGCCCGAACTCATGCGCAATGCCGACATCGCGGCACGGTCCACACGGCAGCCCTTCACCTTCTTTTTCGCGGCCTGCCTTCTGTATCTTGCGATCACCGCCATTTCGATGCTGGGTCAAGCGCGGCTTGAACGCTGGGCTGCGCGCGGCACGACCGAGGCCAGAAGCTGATGGATTTCATCCTTGCGAACCTGCCCCGATTTCTTGAAGGGGCGTGGATGACCATCCAGCTGGCGCTGTTCAGCTGCTCTTGTGGTCTGCTCATGGCGCTGCCGATCGCACTTGCGCGGCTGTCGCGCAAACGCCTGCTGAGCAGCGCAGCCACGGGCTATGTCTTTTTCTTCCGGGGCACGCCGCTGCTGGCCCAGATATTCCTGATCTATTACGGCAGCGGGCAGTTCCGCCATGAACTGGGCGCTTTGGGCCTTTGGACCTTCTTCCGGGACCCGTGGTTCTGCGCCCTGTTGTCGCTGACGTTGAACACGGCCGCTTATACCTCCGAAATCCTGCGCGGCGCGATCCAGGCGATCCCGAAAGGAGAAATCGAGGCGGCCAAGGCGCTTGGCCTGAACCGGTATCTGCTGTTGCGGCTGGTGATCCTGCCCCGCGCCATCCGCATCGGCTGGCCTTCCTATACGAACGAGGTGGTCTACCAGATCCAGGCCACGTCTCTTGTCTCGATCATCACAATCATGGATATCACCGGTGTGGCGCGTACCGTGGGCGCGCGCGACTTTACCTTTTTCGAAGCCTTTGGCCTTGCGGCACTGCTCTACCTTATTCTGGTCTATGGGTTCATCTTCGTGGCCGGACGGATCGAAAAAAGGCTTGGCGCGCATCTGATCCGGCCCGCCGCCGTCAACAAACCCAAGCTCGCAGGGAACATCAGATGAGTGAAACAATACCGCACTCCGCTCCTGCCACGGCCCCCAAGAAACGGGGTGTTCTGCGGGAGAAAGCCTTTCTGACCCTCAAGGACGCCATTCTGAGCGGCAACCTGCAACGTGGCGAGCGGCTGTCCGAGGCGCGCCTTATCCAGGAGTTCGGCATTGGCCGCACTCCGCTGCGCGAGGCGCTGAACCGTCTGGAACGCGAGGGGCTTGTCGTCAGCCAGCCCAACAGCGGTTATTCGGTGGCCAATCTGGATGTGGACGCGGTCTGCGACTTGCTGGTGGTGCGTGAAGGACTTGACGCCATGGCCGCCGAGATTGCGACGGAAACGGCAAGCGACGAAGAATTGCAGGCTTTGGCCCGGGTCATGGATGACATCTATGCGCTGGATCAGGCCCATGAACGCACACCGGAAGTCTATGCGCGCGAGCTGGAGCTGGGGCTTGAGGTGCACGAGGTGATCCTGGCCGCCACGCACAACGCCCCGCTGATCGAGATCACCCGCCGCGTCTACGACCAGTTGCGCCTTGCGCTCTGGGTCGAGGTGCGCTGGATCGATCAATGGACCATGGCCGTGGCCGAACACCGCGCCATCGTCGAAGCCATGCTGGACCGCGACGCCCCCCGGGCGATGGCCGCGGCGCGGGCGCATGTGCGCTCGTCGCGCGACAACATGCAGATGATCCGCGAGGTTGCGGACCTGCGCCGGTCTCGCGGCAGCCGCATCCCGATGCGCAAAGACAAATAAACGACGGAGCCCCCAATGCGTGACTTTCATTTCCCCGGCCGGTCGGCTGTCCATGCGATGGAGGCCATGGTGGCAACCTCGCATCCTCTGGCGACCGAAGCCGCCATACAGGTCCTGCGCGAGGGCGGCTCGGCGATGGATGCCGCCATTGCGGGGTCGGCGGTCATGGCGGTGGTCGAGCCGCAGATGACCGGGATCGGTGGCGACTGCTTTGCGCTGGTCACGCCGAATGGCGGTGGCGACGTGATCGCTTTTAACGGGTCCGGTCGCGCCCCTGCGGCTGCTTCGGTGGACCGTTTGCGTGAACAGGGCTTCACCGACATCCCAGTCGATTCCATCCACGCGGTCACCCTGCCCGGCGCGATTGACGGCTGGTTTCGGCTGCATGGCCGGTTCGGGCGCCTGGACATGGCCCGTTTGCTGCAGCCTGCCATCGGTTATGCCCGAAACGGCTATCCCGTCCATGCCCGTGTCGCTCGTGACTGGCGCAAAGCCCGCACGCATCTGGCCAAGCGGGACGCCGCGCGCGCGCTTTTCTTGCCGGATGGTGAGAGCCCCGCCGAGGGTATGATCCACCGCCAGGAACGTCTGGCCGAGACGCTGGAGATCATCGCGGCCAAGGGCCCGCGCGGTTTCTACGAAGGGCCTGTGGCCGAGGCGATGGTGCGCACGCTGCAAGCGCAGGGCGGCATTCATACTGCCACGGATTTCGCCGGGGTCGCGGGCGATTTTGTCACGCCGATATCAACCGACTACCGGGGACGGACCGTGCATCAGGTGCCGCCCAACAACCAAGGCCTGACCGCGCTGATGATGCTGAACCTGATGGAAGGGTTCGACCTGTCCGCCCTTACCCCCGGCAGCGCCGAGGCGCTGCATCTGGAGATCGAGACCGCGCGTCTGGCCTATGCCATGCGCGACCGGCACATCACCGAATTGGGTGACATGAAGGTAACGGTCGAGCAGATCCTGTCCAAATCCTGGGCGGATGAATTGCGCACACGGATCACGCCCGACCGCGCCATGACCGACATCGGCCCGCTTGGCCTCAGGACATCGGACACCGTCTATATGACCGTGGTGGATCGCGACATGAATGCGGTCAGCTTCATCAACTCGATCTTCGACAGTTTCGGCAGCGGTATTCTCTGCCCAGAGACCGGCGTTCTGTTCCAGAACCGTGGCCACTCTTTCTCTCTCGATCCCGATCATCCCAACGTGCTTGCCCCGGGCAAGCGCCCGATGCACACGATCATGCCCGGCATGGTGACAGAACAGGGCAAGCCGGTGCTGTCCTTCGGCGTCATGGGCGGAGATTATCAACCGCTGGGCCAGGCCCGCGTGATATCGAACCTTTTCGATCATGGGCGCAACCTGCAAGGCGTGCTGGATGCGCCGCGCGTGTTTCCCCTGGGCGATGTTGTCGAGGTCGAGCGTAGTGTGCCGACCGAAGTATTGCGCGGCCTTGCGGGCAAGGGCCACACCCTGCGGCTGGCCGAAGACCCGCTTGGCGGTGCGCAGGCGATCCGGATCGACCACGCGCGCGGAACGCTCATCGGCGCCTCAGACCCCAGAAAGGACGGCTGTGTCGCGGGCTACTAGGGTCTGGACCATCCCGCCGCAAATTTCGGGCTGATGGGGTCATCTGGGGAGAAACTGCAGGTCGGTTAAGGGGACAATGCCGTTCCGGGTCCCGGATCACCGCGCGTTAACCACACATCCGTTGAGAAGCGAACCATCCACTTCGCCTCGCGAAATTTCTGCCCAGAATTGTACCAGCTTATCCGGCGTCACCCGATTCACGTCATATGTTGCAAAGGATCGATTGAGAAATTGGCGCGCACTCTCTTCCAGATCTGTTTCAAAGGCCGCTGCTCCGAGGCGCGCGACCACGGCGGCGACACGGTCTGGTGCGAAGAACAATTCGCGCTCTGACGCGCGCGCGGATACCGGATGCGTGAAACCTATGCCGATCACGCGCGTCTCGCCAAAGTCCGGACGTGCGCGTATGGTTGTAAGTATATCCTCGCTGCCAGCCACATCCAGGACAACGGCTGAACCTGCGCCGATGTCCGTTGTGCGCGTATAGGGTAGGACCCGCGTCCAGAATCCTGTCCCTTGGACGAAACCGACGCGTTTGGCAGAGGTCAGGCCGATCGGGTTCAGATCGCGCAACTCCCATGCCAGCGCGGTCGACGTCTTGCTTGATGCGCTGGTGACGACGACCCGAGCATAGCGTTTCAGCTCGTGTTTCAGGTCACGGCTGACCACATAGGCAAGAAAATGCAGGGGTCGCAGTGATGCCTGCGTGATCTGTTCGCGGGTGTCGTCCGGTCCTCCGGGGAGATAGCCGTTATACAATGGGTTGAGCGCAGTGCGCCGCGCGGTCACGTCACGGAATCCAGCGCGGGTCATCTTTGGCCGCACCGTCAGATGGGACCCTGCGGGCCAGAGACCGTACCACCTGGAGCCAATTTCGAGCGCGGAACGGCTTTCGACGACCGTCGCATAGCCCCAAACCGGCGGGATCATGCGACCGGCGGGATTGTCGAACAGCTTGTCATAGCCAAAATCACCGGCGGTCTGGACGTAGGTCACGTTATTGGCCGACAGCGCAAAGCTTTCGAGGGCAAACCGGGCCTCGCCGTCTTCTATCGGCAGCGTTTCGAAAGTTGACATCACTGCGTTGCCGACCCGGTGCGGATCGACGGACAAATGCCAGCGAAGAGGGTGTGCGTGCTGTTCCATTGGGTCAGTATACCCACGCAGCGGCGCCCATGTGTGACGTTTCCGGACCGTTGGTCAAACCGCGCGGGGTGCTTTGACCGAAAGCCTGCGCACAGGGGCGGTGCGCGGCCGCGCGAACAGGGCTTCACCTGACTGGACAAGACGCGCCAGCAGGGCGTCCGGTTCACGCAGGTCGAACAGGTCGCCCACAAGCATCTGACCTCGGTCCGGGTCATGGATTGCCAGATGCCGCATCCCGAGGATCGAGAAGAGGCGCCAGCCGGTTTCCTCTTTGGAAAACCACGGCGCCGCCTTGCAAAGCGCGTCTATGAACTGGCGATGGACATTGACCTCAAAGAGGTTCGGGTCGCTCACTTCCTTGTCGGAGGATAACTTGGACACCAGGTCGAAGTGCCTGAAAATGCCGAACCCGGTCGACGGGTCCGACGCCCATCTGACCGAGGGTTCCAAAAATGCGTCCAGAATATCGGCCACGCTTGGATTGCCCGACGTTGCGCGAAAGCAGGCGGATTGCAGACGCGTCAAACGTTCCGCATTGAATTTCAGATAGGCCTTTTCCATCACGCGACGGATCAACCGGTCACGACTGCCGAAGTGATAGTTGATCGCTGTGTGGCTCGTGCCAACACGAAGCGCGATCTTGCGGACCGTGACCTCGTCCAGCGTTTTTGCCTCGATCAACAACTCTCTCGCGGCATCAAAAATGGCTTTGGCGGCTAACGTCTTCATCTGGATTCTCCGGTCTGCCTTGTGCGCTCGACGAGATCTTTTGCAGGACAGACTTATCCAGTGAGCGCCGCATGTGAACCCCGCTGCCAATGTTGAGGGCAACGTTGCGCTTAGAATGAGGTGACGCACGAAAGCCTTCTGAGGGCATTCTGACCGCGACCGCATAGGCGGTGATCTCGCAGGGGCGGACAAGAGCCACGCGATTGCGGCCTGCGCGACGGGTGTTGCATGGCTCGGATTCCACGCAACCCGCGCGGCTGAAACGCCTTGGAAAGACCCTCCTAACCCACCGTAGACATGGCGTGAATCCCCAGATTAACGCGCCCTGCAACACAGCCGCTCTGGTCCCAGCGCGCCAAAGTTTTCGACAGAGCGACGGGCCTGACAGACACGCCCGACCTGGCATCCGATCCTTGTGTTATTGCATTTCGAATAACACCGGAGACCATTAAATAATTTTTCGACTATCATGTTAGCGCCTATACCAACTGCCACGCAGGGACTTTGAGAGGTGCAAAGTCAGCCATGCGCAACCTGAAACGGATTTGGGGCGACCGCCGGGAAACAGGTCCGTCGCCGATTGGGAGGATACATGAAAACACTTTCCCTGGCCTTTGCCACGACTGCGATGGCTGCTCTGACGACCGGAGCCGCCACTGCGCAATCTGCGGAAGTCATTCATTGGTGGACATCCGCGGCGGAGTCAGCGGGAGTTGGCGTGATCGCTGATGCCTATGGCGACACCGGCGGCGAATGGGTCGATCAGGCTGTGGCCGGCAGTGACGCTGCGAAGACATCCGCGATCAGCCGGATGGTCGGTGGCAACCCGCCCGATGCGGCGCAATTCAACCTTGGTGCGGATATCGACAACCTTGTCGACAGCGCCGTCCTGGCACCGATTGATGCTGTGGCCGAAGCGAACGACTGGGCCAGCGTCATGCCACAGGCCGTGCTGGATGCCGTGACCCGGGACGGGCACGTCTACGGCGTGCCGATCCAGCTTCAGGGCACCAACTTCCTTTTCGCCTCTGCGGATGCGCTCGACAAGGTCGGTGCAGGCATGCCGCAGACCTGGGACGAATTCTTTGAAACCGGCGACAAGCTGCGCGAAGCGGGCATCGTGCCCTTTGCCCAGGCCGGTGATCGGGACGTCTGGTTCATGAACACTTTTCAGGCGGTGCTTGCATCGGTTCTCGGGACCGAGGAGTGGGGCCAGTTCACCGGCCCCGATGGCGCCGAATTTGTCCGTTCCGACGCATTCCGTCCGGTGGCCGAGATCATGGCGAAACTGCCGAGCTATGCGGACTCCGGCGTCTCGGGCCGTCAGTGGAACATCACCAATCAGATGATCCTGAACGGCGAGGCGGGTTTCTTTATCATGGGTGGCTGGGCCATCGGTGAAATCGGGGCCGCAGGTCTTACACCGGGCAAAGAAGTGCTGTGCGGTGTCGGTCCGAACCACGCACCGCTCGTGGTCGCAGGCGATGTCTGGGCGATGCCCGCCAAGGGCGACGGGCTGACCGAAGCGCAGGCCAAACTGGCCGAGGTCACCACCTCTGTCGAGGTTCAGGCCGAATTCACTTCGACCATGGGTTCGCTGCCGGTGCGTTCGGGCGTGGACACATCCAAGTTCAACGCCTGTGCGGCAGCGGGGGCCAAGGCGATCTCGGACGGCAATTCGGTCATGGCGCTCTTCATCAACTTCTCTCCCGAGAAGCTCGGGGCGTTGGGGTCCGAGCTGAAGGTGCTTTGGGTCGATCCTGATGCGACCGCCGACGACTATGTCGAAACCGTCGCGGGCATCCTGGAAAACTACTGATCCTGCGTCCGACCAGAATAGCGCATCGCAGGGCTGCCTGCGGCGCGCACCACCCACGCGTCATTGGAGGATCTGGCGATGGCTAAATTTTCGGGAACGCGCGCGCATGTCTATCTGGCGATGCTGCCGGTCTGGATCATCGTGCTTGTTGCTCTTGTCGGCTCGACCGTCTGGACGTTTGTCATTTCGCTGACCAACTCCAAGCTGCTGCCGGTCTACAAGTTCAACTTCTTTCACCAATACGAACTGCTGCTGAAGCAGCCAGCCTGGCAGGTGGCGGTCTCGAACCTGATCGTGTTCGGTGTGCTTTTCATCGCGATCTGTCTGGTCTTCGGCTTTGTCATGGCGATCATGATGGATCAGAGGATCCGGGGCGAGGCGTTCTTTCGCACGGTTTTCCTTTATCCCTATGCGATGTCCTTTGTCGTGACTGGCCTTGTCTGGCAGTGGGTGCTGAACCCCGGTTTCGGCATTCAGGCCGCGGTCCGGGGGCTTGGGTTCGAGAATTTCACCTTCGACTGGATCGTCCAGCCTGACCGGGCGATCTATATCCTTGTCCTTGCCGCCGTGTGGCAGGGCAGCGGGCTGGTCATGGCCATCCTGCTGGCGGGCCTGAGGGGCGTGGACGAGGACCTGTGGAAGGCCACGCGGATCGACTGCATCGCGAAATGGCGGGTCTATACCTCCATCGTTCTGCCGATCATCGCGCCGATGGCGGCAACGGCCACCGTGCTGCTCGCCGTGTCAGTGGTCAAGGCCTATGACCTCGTCGTGGCCCTGACTGGCGGCGGCCCGGGGAATGCCACCGAGGTGCCGGCCAAGTTCGTGATGGAAAACCTCTTTGCCCGCCAGAACGTCGCATTGGCGAATGCGGGCGCGATCATGATGCTGGTTGCCGTCATCGCGATCCTGGTTCCGATGTATTACGCGCGCCGGTACATGACGCAGAAGGCGGAGGTCTGATCATGCGTATGAGTTCCGAAAAGACATTGGCCCGCACCGGCGTCTACGCCTTTCTGGTGACCTCGGCGGCCTTCTTCCTGATGCCTTTCTACGTGATGGTCGTGACCTCGCTGAAGACGATGGACGAAATCCGCGTCACTTCGATCTTTGCCCTGCCGGACGCCCCGACGCTTCAGGCCTGGGTCACCGCATGGCAATCCGCCTGCACGGGGCTGAACTGCAACGGCCTGTCGGTGGGGTTCTTCAACTCGGTCATGATTATGGTGCCCGCGACGGTGTTTTCGATCCTGCTGGGCGCGGTGACGGGCTATGCCCTGTCGTTCTGGCGTCCGAAAGGCACCGGGCTGATCTTTGGCATCCTGCTGGTCGCGGCCTTCATTCCCTATCAGGTCTTTATCTACCCGCTGGTGCGGATGCTGTCACAGGTCGGGCTTTACAACAGCCTTGCCGGGATCGTGGCCATTCACGTGATCTTTGGCATGCCGATCATGGTGCTGCTGTTCCGCAACTATTATGCCGGGCTGCCCCGTGATCTGTTCAGCGCGGCCCGTGTCGATGGCGGTGGCTTCTGGGTCATTTTCATCCGGCTGATCCTGCCCCTGTCGCCGCCGATCCTGATCGTCGCAGTGATCCTGCAAAGCACACATATCTGGAACGACTTCCTGTTCGGATTGGTGTTTGCCGGATCCGACAACCAGCCGATGACGGTCCTGCTGAACAACATCGTCAATTCGACGCAGGGCGAGAAAGCCTACAACGTGAACATGGCCGCAACCATCCTTACCGCTGCGGTTCCCCTGATAATCTATCTGGCATCCGGGCGCTGGTTTGTGCGCGGTATCGCTGCCGGCGCCGTGAAGGGATAAGACATGGCTGAAGTTTCAATCGAAAATCTCGACATCCGTTTCGGCGCAGTCAGTGTGCTGAATGACCTCAACCTGCAGATCGCCGAGGGCGAATTCATCGTGCTGCTTGGCTCTTCGGGCTGTGGCAAGTCGACCTTGCTCAACGCGATTGCAGGGCTGATCGACGTGTCCGGCGGGAAGGTTCGGATTGGCGGCGAGGACAAGACCGACGCGGAGCCCAAGGATCGTGGCATCGGGATGGTGTTCCAGTCCTACGCGCTTTACCCGCAGACCACGGTCGAGGGGAACCTCAGCTTTGGCCTGCGCATGGCGAAGATGCCCAAGGACGAGATCGCGCGGCGGATCGACCGCGTGTCAAAGATGCTCCAGATCGAGCCCTATCTGAAGCGTCGTCCGGCGGCCTTGTCCGGCGGTCAGCGCCAGCGGGTGGCGATCGGTCGGGCGCTGGTGCGCGACGCCGACATCTACCTTTTTGACGAGCCCCTTTCGAACCTCGATGCCAAGCTGCGCGCGGAACTGCGGGTGGAGCTGAAGGAACTGCACCAGACCATCGGCAAGACCATGATCTATGTGACCCATGATCAGGTCGAAGCCATGACCCTGGCGACCCGCATCGCCGTCATGCAGAACGGCGTGATCCAGCAACTTGCCGCGCCCGAGGATATCTATGAACGCCCCGCGAACCTGTTTGTGGCGGGGTTTGTCGGATCGCCCGGCATGAATTTCTTTTCCGGACATCTGCGGTCGGAGGAGGGCAAGGCTGTCTTCGCGATCAAGGATGGACCCGAGATCGACGTGTCCGACTATGCCTTTGAAGCGCCGTTGGAGCAGGGGGGCGAGGCGGTGATGGGCATTCGGCCCGAGCATCTGTTCGTCGATGCGGGGGACCTGCCTTTGCGCCTGCCTTTCACCGTCAAGGTATCCGAGTCGATGGGGGCCGACAGCGTGTTGTGGGGCACCACCGCAGGGCAGAAGGCATCGGTCCGCTTCGGCAGCGATCTGAAACTCAATCCGCCGCGCGGCTCTGAGATGGAGCTTGGATTTTCGCCACGGGCGCTGTCGTTGTTTGACGCGGAATCCGGCGTGCGGCTTTGATCGAAGACTCATGAAATTTGAAGGGAATATGATGAATACGGCCTGGGTCGAGGACACGCTGCAAAAACTGACGCTTGAGGAAAAGGTCTCTCTGCTCGCTGGTGCAAATTTCTGGGAAACGGTTGCCATCGAACGGCTCGGCGTGCCTGCGGTCAAAGTCACCGACGGCCCCAATGGCGCACGCGGCGGCGTGACCGAAAACGGCCCGACGGCTGCGGTGTTCCCGGCGGGGATCGCGCTGAGTTCCAGCTGGAACCCCGACCTTGTCCGCGAGATCGGCGCGGCGCTGGCCGAGGAAACCCGGACCAAGGGCGCCAACGTCCTGCTGGCCCCGACGGTCAACATGCATCGCGGCCCGCTCAATGGTCGCAACTTTGAATGCTATTCCGAAGACCCGGAACTGACGACCGAGATCGCGTTGGCCTATATCGACGGTCTGCAATCCAACGGGATCGGGGCGACGATCAAGCATTTCATCGGCAACGAGAGCGAATACCAGCGGATGACCATGTCGAGCGATATCGGCATCCGGGCGCTGCGGGAACTCTATTTACCGCCCTTCGAGGCCGCCGTCGCGGCGGGTGTCTGGGCGGTCATGTGTTCCTACAACAAGCTCAACGGCACCTATACCAGCGCGCACAAGTGGCTGTTGTCCGACCTGCTGAAGGATGAATACGGGTTTGACGGCGTCGTGGTGTCGGACTGGACCGCCGTCAAGACCACGGCGGAGAGCATGAACGCGGGTCTGGACCTCGAAATGCCCGGACCGGCGCTTTATCGCGGGCAAAAGCTGCTTGACGCGATCGAGCGCGGCGAGGTGGACGTCGACATGGTCACCGACTGGGCGCGGCGCATTCTGGGGCTGGTCGACCGGGCAGGCGTTCGCATCAAGGAAAACCCGAAAGAGGAAAAATCGGTCGATGCGCCACATCACCGTGCGCTGATCCGGCGGGCCGTGGCAGAAGGGACCGTGCTGCTCAAGAACAATGGCATCCTGCCGCTGCAATCCGGCCAGAAGGCCAAGGTGGCCGTCATCGGGCCGAATGCCGATGTGGCGCGGATCATGGGCGGCGGCAGCGCGCGGGTGAACGCGCATTATCGCATCAGCCCGCTGGAGGGCCTGAAGGCGCGTGACGAACTGGACATCCGTTTCGAGGTCGGCTGCGCGAACCATTTGCTGTTGCCGGTGGTGCAGGGGCCGATGACCTCGACCTTTTACAACAGCCCGGATTTCACCGGTCCGGTCGCGCATGAGAAGCAGTACAACCAGTCGGACGCCAAATGGTTCGGCTCCAACGAGCCGGGCGTAGACCTCAAGGTGTTCTCGGTCCGCAACACGTTCGAATTCACGCCGACCGAAAGTGGCCGCCACGAGCTGGGTCTGGCGAATGCAGGACTTGCCCGTCTTTATGTCGATGACGCGCTGGTCGTGGACGGCTGGGACGGCTGGGAGCCAACAGGGGCGACCTATTACGATTTTGGTGGTGATGAGCGGATCGTTGAACGCGACCTTGAGGCCGGCAATACCTACCGCTTCCGGGTCGATTATCAATCTACCACCGGGGTCATGGACGGCATCCAGGCCTTCCGCGTCGGCGTCCACCGTCCGCTCGGCGAGGCCGGGCTGAAGCGCGCGGAAGATATCGCGCGCGATGCCGAGGTGGCTGTGCTCTTTGTGGGCCGCACACCCGAGTGGGACAGCGAGGGGCGGGACCTGCCGGGCCTGTCGCTGCCGCGCGAGCAGGACGCGTTGATTGCGCGTGTGGCCGCGGCCAACCCCAATACGGTGGTCGTTCTTCAGACCGGCGGACCGGTCGTCATGCCGTGGAAAGACGACGTGGCCGCGATCCTTGAAGCCTGGTATCCGGGGCAAGAGCTTGGGCACGGCGTTTCCGATGTCCTGATGGGCGATGCGGAGCCGGGCGGGCGCTTGCCCCAGACCTTCCCGGATGCGCTCGACGCCAATCCGACCACCGGCAACTATCCGGGCGACAACGGCCATGTCAGCTATGGCGAGGGCGTGTTCATCGGGTATCGGCATTACGACGCAAAGGGCGGGGCGGGTGTCTTGTATCCGTTCGGGTTCGGCCTGTCCTACACCGACTTTGAAATCGGCGCGCCGGTGGCTTCGGCGTCCGAGATTGACGCGGGCGGCAGCGTGACGGTCACTGTTCCGGTAAAGAACATCGGGCAACGCCGTGGCAAGGCAGTCGTACAGCTTTATGTCGCGCCGCCGGAAGGGCGGGGCAGACCGGTCAAGGAGTTGCGCGGGTTCAAGGCGATGACGCTGGAACCGGGCGCGGCCTCCGAGGTGCGGATCGCACTGGACATGCGCGACCTGGCCTATTTTGATGTGGACAGCAATGCATGGAAAGCGCCGGCCGGGGACTATGCGCTGTGGGCGGGAACGTCGGCGGCGGACCTTGGTGACAAGGTGGTTTTGCACCTGACCGAGGATTGGACCGAAGGCTGCAAGACCGCGGCCCCTGACGCCTGAGACCTGACGGGGAGGCGGCGCACGTCGGTTTCGCGCCCCTCCGTGCCTTGTCGTATCCGCATCGCAGGCCCCGACGCGCGCTTGTGTTGGCGCTGGACTGACGCGCATCGGTCCTCTAGAAAAAGTCTGCCCAGTGACAAACGGCGGGAATACAAGTGAACGATCTCGGCCTTCTTCGGATACTGGTTGCGGTGCACGAGTGCGGCTCGACGACGGGGGCCGCTGAGCGACTGAATGTCTCTCAGCCTTCGATATCGCAGGGCTTGGGACGTTTGCGCGACATTACCGGCGACCCGTTGTTCATTCGCGGATCGCGGTCCATGAGCCCGACCTCTCTTGCCACCCAGCTTTATCTTGAATGCCGTGGGCCGCTGAGTCAGCTAGAATCCACTTTTCACGATGGTGAGCCATTCGATCCAAAGACGGCACGGGACCGTTTCACCATTGCGTTCTCGGATATCGGTGCGTTGACCTTCCTGCCGCCTCTTGTCGCGGGGCTCCAGAAACACGCGCCGGGCATACGGGTCGAGGCAACGCCTCTGGAAATTCCCGAGGTGGAATCTCTTCTCAAGACGGGGCGTCTGGACTTTGCGATTGGCAAGCTCGAAGCACAGGACCCGGAACTGTCGCAGATCGACCTGATCGACCAGCATTACGCAGCCATCGTGCGCCGGGATCACCCGACCATACAGGGCGAGCTGGACGAAAAGACGTTTCGGAACGCGGCGCATGCCGTCGTCTCCGATCCTGCGGGACACTGGCAGGCCGTAAGTCATGTTGTTCGGGTCGGCGAACCTGTCTTTGATGTGCGCCTTACGCTGGCCCAGTTCAACGTGCTGCCCGCCGCGATCAAGGAAAGCGATCTGATCGGAGTTGTGCCACATCGCAGTGCGGTTGCCTTTTCCGAAACCTGGGGCCTGCAGGTGATCGACATTCCCATTCCCTTGCCACGATTTACGGTCCGGCTCCTGACGCACAAGGGGGCCGGTCGACGTCGCGTCGCCTATGACTGGATGACGGCCCTGATCAAGGACGTGCTTGGGTCCGGCACGACCAACCCTGACTGAGCAGGCACGCAGCAGCCTCTCTGTTTCACGTCTTTTTGCCCGTTTTGGCCCACGCCATCGACAATACTGCCGATTGCCGAACGAGTCTGAATCCTCCTTGATTGTCCGAAAACAACCGTTCCGGATAAAAATAAAGGAGTTACCAACATGGATCGCCGCAACTTTCTGAAAACGACCATTGGCGCACTGGCCGCAAGCCAGATCGCATCGCCGACCTGGGCACAGGGCAAGCCGCTGAAACTGGGGTTCCTTATCCCGAAGTCGGGGCCGGCCGGTATCTTTGGCCCGTCCAGCGAAACCACCACCGCGATGGCAATCGAGGAAATCAACGCATCGGGCGGCATTCTGGGACGTCAGGTCGAGGCGCTTTTTGGGGACGCGGGCGGTGCGCCGTCGGACACGGTTCAGGCGGCCCAGCGGCTGTGGCGGCGCGATGGGGTCGAGGCCCTGATCGGCCAGCACGACAGCGCCTCGCGCGAGGCGGTTGCCGCGATGCTGCGTGGCAAGCTGACCTATGTCTACACGCCGGTGAACGAGGGCGGCTATTGCCACACGAACACCTACTCGCTTGGCGAGACGCCGGATCAGCAACTTGCCCCGGTCATCCCCTACCTCGCCAAGGAACATGGGCTGAAAAAGTGGTACCTGATTGGCAACGACTATGTCTGGCCGCGCGGCACGAATGCCGCTGCCAAGACCTATATCGCCGAAACAGGCGGCGAAATCGTTGGCGAAGAATACCATCCCTTCACCGTCGACAACTTTGACACCTCGCTGACGCGTATTCGGGAAAGCGGCGCGGATGCCGTGCTGATCACGCTGGTGGGCGGCGCGTCGGTGACCTTCAACCGTGCCTTTGCAAGCTTCGGTCTGGACAAGCAGGCGATCCGTCTGGGCACGCTGATCGAAGAGAACACGCTGGCCGGGATCGGCGAGGCGAACAGCAACCGTATGTATTCGACCGCGGGCTACTTCGATGCTCTCGACACCCCGGCGGCCCTGGCGTTCCGCAAGACGTATTATGACCGCTTTGGCGCGGATGCGCCCGTGCTCAATACATTGGGTGAGGGCTGCTACGAAGGCGCCATGGCCCTGCGTGCGATGTTCGAGGCGGCAGGTTCGACTGAGACCGATGCTGTCGCGGCAGCGGCCAATGGTGTCAGCTATACCGGCCCGCGCGGCACGACCACCTTGTCCGAGGGGTTTGCGGCATCCGACATCTATCTGGCCACGGCGAAAGGCGCGGTTTTCGAGATCGTCCAGCGATTTGAAAAAGTCGCGCCCGGCAACGCCTGCACCAACGGCTGAGTGCGATGCAGGAAGCGATCGTCTTCTCGTTGAACGTCAGCTACGGCATCATCAGCCTTGCGCTGCTGGTGCTGGGGCTGGCGATCATTTTCGGGCTGCTTGGCGTGCTGAACATGGCACACGGAGAGCTTGTCGCCATCGGTGCCTATACCGCCTGGGCGGTTCAGTCCGCCGGCTTGCCCCTGTTGCTTGCGCTGCCAGTGGCGGCAGTGGCGGCGGGGGCCATCGGCTGGCTGATGGAGATCACCATCATCCGCCACCTTTACCGGCGTCCCTTTGACACGCTTCTGGCGACATGGGGCATTTCGATTCTTCTGCGCGAAGCGATCAAGCTGTGCTTTGGGCTGGAGTACAAGTCGGTGATCGAGCCTGTCGGCGGCAGCATAACGATTCTGGGCGCGGATTATCCGACCTACCGGATATGGCTCATGGTGGCTGTCGTGCTGGGGTTTGTCGGGCTCTTTCTGTGGTATCGGCGTTCGCATGCGGGCACCCGCGTCAGAGCGATGGTCGCAAATCCGATGCTGGCCTCGGCTGTTGGCATCGAAACGGCGAAACTGGCGCGACGGGCCTTTGTTCTGGGGGCAGCGTCCGCCGGGTTGGCAGGCTGTCTGATGGCACCGCTGATCCGCATCGATCCTTACATGGGTGTCGATTACCTGTTGTCGTCGTTCTTTGTGCTGGTGGTCGGCGGGCTTGGCAGTCTGCAAGGCGTCTTCATCGGTTCCGGCGTCATCGGCGGTGCGGAAACCGCCGCATCGACGATCCTTGGCGGCACCGGCGGTTATGTCACCGTACTGGTGATCTCCATTCTGTTTCTCTGGCTGAAACCGGGAGGGCTCTATGCGCGCCGCTGATGCTTTGCTGCTTCCTGTCTTTGCACTTCTGGCGCTGGTGCCGTTCAGCTTTGGCGACTTCACGGCCTATCAGCTGAGCCTGTTCATTCTCTACGGCATCGTAGGGCAAGGGATCGCACTCTGCTGGGGCCGGGTCGGCATCCTGCCGCTGGGTCAGGCGATGTTCTTTGGTCTTGGCGCCTATCTGGGCGGCGGTGCGCTGATCTGGGCCGAGGGCAACTGGGCGTTGCTGCTGCCCTGCCTTGTGCTGGCCATCCTGCTGCCTGCGCTGCTTGCCGGGCTGGTGGCGCTGGTCGTTTTCCGTCGGCAAACCGGCAGCGGGCCGTTCTTTTCGCTGATCACGCTAGCCCTGTCGATGCTGACCTATCAGATCGCTCTGACCGCCAGCGACCTGACCGGCGGCTTCAACGGGCTGACAGGTATCCCGCCGCTGCCGGGCACCGACCCGTGGGGCAACCTCTATTGGGTCATCCTTGGCACGCTTCTGGTCACGACGCTTGGCACCACATGGGTGCTGCGCGCGCCCATCGGCACGCTGTGGAGCGCCGTGGCACAGAACGAGGCGCGGCTTTCGTTCCTTGGGTACAATGTGGCGGGGTTGAAGGCGCTGGCATTTGCCGGTTCCGCGGCACTCGCGGCACTGGCCGGGGCGCTTTATGCCAGCCAGCAGGGCATCGTGTCGCCACAGACGCTGGGCTATGTGCTGTCAGGCGAGCTTTTGATCTGGACCGCCGTCGGTGGGCGCCAGACCGTCCTTGGGCCGGTGGTCGGTGCGATCCTGATCGGGTTCCTGTCCTCCGAGCTGCGCGATGGTTTCGCCCTTTGGGAAGTGCTGCTGGCCGCGATCTTTATCGGAGTTGTGCTCTTGATGCCCCAGGGGCTGGGCGGATTGGCCAGGCCGCTTCTCGATAAACTGTCGCGCAAGCGCGAGACCCCCGCGCGTGACGTGATCATCCCGCTGTCCGATGCGCCGTCGCAACCGGACCTCAGTTTCTCTGATGTTGAGGTGACCATGGGGTCGGTTCACATCCTGCGGGGACTGTCGTTCGATATGAAAGACCCGGGCCTGCATTGTGTGATCGGCCCGAACGGGGCGGGCAAGACATCGTCATTCAACGCCCTGTCCGGCCTGTTGCCGGTGTCCAAGGGGGCAATCCACTGGAACGGTCGGGACGTGACCGGGAGGCTGCCACATCAGGTTGCCCGGCTGGGGATCGCCCGCAAGTTGCAGGTTCCGATGATCTTCCATGACCTGAGTGTTGCGGACCATCTGAACATTGCGATCTGGGCGCAGAATTTGACCGCCCGCGACGCCCTGCGCCCTGTCGGCTTTCGCCGCAGGAACGAGATGATGGACGAACTGTTCACGCTGTTTCCGTTCCTGCGCGACGAACAAAAGACCGCCGGAGAGCTTTCGCTGGGTCATCGGCAGATGCTGGAATTCGCAATGTCGGTCATGAACAAGCCGACGCTTGTCCTGCTGGATGAACCCTGCGCGGGTCTGTCCAAGCTGGAGACCACGGAAATGACCGGTGCGATTGCCCGGATGCGGGAAAGGTTCGGCATCTCGGCATTGATCGTGGAGCACGATTTCAGCGTCGTCGAGACATTGTCGGATCACATCTATGTCCTGCATCAGGGTCAGCTTCTGGCCGAGGGCACGCTGGATCAGATCCGGGCAAATGCAGATGTGCAGGCCGTCTATGCCGGAGGATCGAAATGAGTGAACCGCTTCTGAAGCTGGACAGGATCAGCGCAGGATACGGCGACCTGACCGTTCTGCGGGACATCTCCCTGACCGTCGCGGCGGGCGAGGTGCTGTGCATCACGGGCCGCAACGGGGTGGGCAAGACGACCCTCATGCGTCTGATTTCGGGGGTCCTGCCCCCGCAATCGGGCAGCATCGCGATGAACGGTCAGGACATCGCGCCGCTGGAACCGCACGCGCGCCAGCATATCGGGCTGAGCTATGCGCCGCAGGATTCGGTGACCTTTGCGCCGCTGACCCTGCGCGAGAACCTGACCCTGCACCACAAGGACCACAGTCTTGACCGATACCAGGGTCTGTTCCGCCGCTTTCCCCGGATCGAAGAACGCCTTGGGCAGGTTGCCGGGACGCTGTCGGGCGGGGAGCGCAAGATTCTCGCCTTTTGCCGGGTGATGGCCGAGGGCGGGCGCCTGCTGTGTCTCGATGAGCCGACCGAAGGGGTGCAGCCGGAGAACATCTCCCATATGGCCGAAGAAATTCGGGCAGCCGCAGAGCAGGGGCGTGGCCTTGTTGTTGTGGAGCAGAACCTGTCCCTGATCGAGCAGGCCGCGGACCGGGTCATCGTGATCGACCACGGCGAAATCGTCCACCAGACGCGCAACGGCCCGGAGATGCGCGCGGAAATTCTTGAGAAGCTGAAGGTATGAGCATGAACAACGGTGAACAGAGCACGGATGGCCCGATGACCCTGACCCAAGCGCGTCAGGTGATTGTCACCGAAGGGCTGTCCGGATTGCTGCAACGGCTTGAAACCCGCGCGCAGGGTGCAGGACATAATGCGGTCATCGCCTGTGATTTCTCCAATTCCGGTTCGACCGGACCGCTGGCGGGCATTCCGATCGGCGTAAAGGATAACATCAACGTGGCAGGGTTCGCCACGACGGGTGGATCGCCCGCCTTGAGGGATTACCGCCCGAGCGCCGATGCCCCCGCCGTGGCAACCTTGCGAGAGGCAGGGGCCAACGTGGTGTGCAAGCTGAACATGCATGAACTGGCCTTTGGCATCACCAGTGACAACGGCACCTTTGGTCGTGTGTTCAACCCCTTTGACAGCAGCAGGACAGCAGGGGGGTCGTCCGGTGGGTCCGGTGCAGCGGTGGCCCGGGGCATTGTGCCCGCAGCACTTGGGACGGATACAGGCGGATCGGTGCGGATACCTGCAAGCTTTTGCGGGGTCGCAGGGTTCCGCCCCTCGACCGGACGGTATCAATCGGGCGGGGTTCTGCCGTTGTCGCATACGCGGGACACGATTGGCGTGCTTGCCGCAAACGTCGAGGACATCTGCGAATTCGACGCGGTATTGTCTGGCGCGCAGGTCCCTCTTCCCAAGTTGCCCGACCGTCCGCTGCGGCTTGGCCTGCCTGTTGATGCGCTGCCCGGTTTCTGCGCGCCGGTCGAGGCCGCTTTCCGCGCAGCGCTGGCACGTCTCGCCGCGCGCGAGGTTATCGAACTGATAGACTTGCCCACAATGGGATTGGGCGCGATGGAGGCTGATTTCGGGTTTCCGGTCGCCCTGACAGAAGCTGCAGAAATCTGGCGCAGGCTTTGCCCCGAACACCTTGGGTGTACACTGGAAGAGTTTGTTCCACAGCTGGGCGATCCCGCAGTGCGCGCGGCCTTTGGTTCGATGCTGCATGACGACGACGACCTTGTCCGGCGTTATGAAGCCTTCCGCGACCGGGGGCGATCCGATCTGCAAGCGCGTGTGACAGAGCTTTACGTCCGGTTCGACATTGATGCGATGGTGATGCCGACAGCAGTGGTGCAACCCCCACGCTGGGACGAGGCCGAGACGATGCAGGTGAATGGCACAGAGCGGCCGACGTTTTTCACGGTGGTGCACAACACGACGCTTGCCACGCTGATCGGGGCGCCGTCGCTGTCGCTTCCTGCGGGCTTTGACCGGGACGGACTGCCGGTTGGATTGATGATCGAAGGACCGGTCGGGGCGGATCTTTCCGTTCTGGCATGGGGTGCGGCGATCGAACAGGAGCTGCGCGAATTGCAGGTCGAACCGGCATAGGACTTTCTTATCTTGCGATTGAGGCAGGGACTGTTGATTCACTTGCATTGCAGCCGGAGCGCGCGCTAGGCTTTGCCAATGGCAATCCAGAGGACTGCAGATGAACGACCCTTCATGTGTTCTGACCTCCGCCGAACTGGATATTTTCGCCGGAGCGATTTTTGATCTTGGCCAGAGCAGTACGGACCGGTCTCCGCGAGAGATCGCTGCCCGCGCATTGTTCGATCTGACCCGTGCGGAACGGTTGGCGTCCTATCGTTGGGATGCAAAAACCGGAAAGTATCACAAACCCCTGCTGATCAACCTCAACCCGAAGCACAGCCAGCATTACATTGACGTGCTACAGCACGACGACCCGATCACGCCCATGATGCGGAACCAGAGAACGGCAACACGTATTCAGGATGTGGTGCCTTTGCAGCATTTTGAAAGCCTGACCTTCTACAACGAATTTCTCCGCCCTGATGAGATGTACCACGGGGTCAACGTGTTTTTGCGGACGGGAAGCGACGTGCTTTGCGATTTTCGCTTGTTTCGCGGGCCAAAGAGCCCGGCCTTCAGCCGTCGCGATCTGCTGATGATCGACACGATGAGCCAATACCTGGTCAAGGCGATGGAACTGGAACAGTCGAACGTGGCCGCGATGGACATCCTGACGGCGCGCGAACAGGAGATTGCGAAACTGGTTGCACGCGGATGTACGGATGCGGACATCCAGCGCATTCTGGGCATCAGCTTTTCGACCGTGCGGACCCATGTGGCGCGCTGTTTTGAAAAGCTGGGCTGCGCCAATCGCAGTGAGCTGGCCGCGTTCATCTCGCATCGCCACCGGCACTGACGGGCACGTTCCGCGGGAATTCAAGGCCCGGTCGGCAGAACGCCTGATGTTGTGTCGGAGACCAATTGCCTGATCTCGCGGCGCAGGGTGCGGGTAAGTGGTGTGTTGCGGGTGTATGGCGACATCGCCAGCAGCAGATCGCGGTTGAGCGTGGGGTCGACCAGACGTGAACAGCTGACCATGCCTTGTTCGAGTTCGGATTGAATCAGGCTGACCGGCATCAGGGCATAGCCGTAACCTTGCAGAACGAGGTTGCGGATTGCCGCAATCGAGTCCACCTGGCACCGGATATTGACCTTCAGGTTGCGCTGGCTGGCGATGTGTTCGACCCGCTTGCGCAATGCATGGGCGGCAGAGGACAGGATCAAAGGCCTGCCCACGGCCTCATCGAAGGGGATCGTTTCAGGGGCCGGGATGCCATCGTTTGCCCACACGAGGTAAATCTGGTCGGACAGGATGAATTCGGAGAACAGGCTGTTGTTTACGCTGGGCATGTAGAGCGCGGCAAGATCGAGGTCACCCCGAAGCAACCATTCGTAAAGATGACCGCTGAGGCCTTCGACGAGGCTGAGCCGGACCAGCGGATAGGAATCCAGGAAGCGCTTGAGCAGCGGGGTGGTCAGCGTCGACCCCAGGCTGGCGGGAAGGCCACAGGTGATCTCGCCCGCGACCGACTTGCTGAGTTCGGACATGTCGGCGCGGGCGACCTCGATCCGTTCGGTGATGTCGCGCGCATGGTCCAGAAGTTGCCGCCCGGCCGGCGTCAGCACGATGCCGCGCCCATGCCTGAGAAAAAGCTGTGCGCCCACTTCCGTTTCAAGGAGCTTGATCTGTTTGCTGATGGCGGATTGCCCGAGGCCCATGGCCCGCGCAGCATTGGTGAAGCCCCCCATGTCGGCGACCAGCAGAAAGTACTTCAGCTGCTTGATGTCCATCGTGTCAGTTCCGCGGAACCGGCATGGAAGTGTCTGGGGGTTGCATCAGACCTGGCACGCGCGATCAACGAAAACGGGTTCAGCTGCCGGGGTTCCCTGCGCATGGTGATGGTGGTGATGATCGTGATGCACATGATCCTGTGGGGGCAGCGTCAGGCAAAGCTCGATGGGATCGCCATGAGGTGTGGCGAGGTACGACCGGCGCCAGTGCTCTGCCATTTCCGCGACCTGCGCATTCCCGATGTCCGATTTTTCGGCAAGCAGCGACTGCAAGGTCTCCATCCAGATGTTGAAATAATCGTCCAGCGTCTGGTTCTGAGGTCCCGCTGCCAGATTGGTGGAGAAGCGTTCACCCCATTCGCTCCAGCTAAAGAGGTTGTGACGGCTGGCGTCGACGGTCAGGGCGAAGAGAGACGCCTGCGCAGGATCGTTGAATGTCTGGGTGTCGAGTGCTGTGGAATACACGCTTTCATCACCGGCTTCAGTTTTCATGGGTCACGCGCTCCGATATGTAGGGTTCGTAGATTTCGATCTGAACGGATGTGTTTTCCTCGCAGCCGCTGCCCCAGATTTCGTCACCGGTGAAACGGACGGAATAGACATGCTGGTTTTCCGGACGGTCCGAGGCATAGGCGTCGGCAAAGCGAAAGATGCCTTTGTAGTCTTCTATCCGGCCTATGCGACCGCGCAGGAAGTGTGGCAGGCGGGTGTGTGTCGGGACACTGTCGCGGCGCATTCGGACACTTTCGCCAACACTGTAGATCGGGGCAGGAAGCGGGGGCGGTTCCGGGATCCGCAAGGTGCGGAAACCATCCCATAACTTGTCGCCGGGAATCCGGCGCGCCCCGGGTATCTCTGACTGATCCGATTCAGCGGTGATGCCCGCTTCGCGGTACAGCCGTTCGACCATGCCCAGCCAGCGCTCCCAATAGGGAGTATTCAGGTAATCGGAGGGGTCCACGTTTTCCATGTAGTAGCGGGTCTTGTCGATGTTGTAGACGCCCTGCATGACCGACAGCATGTTGATGGCGAAAATACGTCGCTGCGCATCATTGGCGAAGGTTGTTTCATTGGTCGTGTCGACGCGCCCAAAGCCGTGAAAGCCGCCCATATCATGTATGCCGTCCATCAGGTTGCCCCCGCTTCGCCGGGGGTCAGCGGGCGCCCGGTCCCGATCATGGAGTTGCGCGTCACCAGCTTTTCAAGGTCAGTTTCCGCCATCCCTTCGGTGCCTTCGGGCCGCATGGGAAGCACGAGATAGCGCAGTTCGGCATTGGAATCCCAGACCCGGACCTCGGTGCTTGTGGGTACGGTCAAACCGAACTCGGCCAACACCTTGCGCGGCTCGCGGACCACGCGCGACCGATAGGCGTAGGATTTGTACCAGCCCGGCGACATGCCGAGCAGCCGGAAGGGGTAGCACGAGCAGAGCGTGCAGACGATGACGTTGTGCACATCCGGCGTGTTCTCCAGCACGATGACATTGGCACCGGTGATGTCGACCAGTTCTTCGGTCACCTCCTGGGCGTTCTCCAACAGGCGGCGTTTGTAATCGGGGTCCGCCCAGGCACGGGCAACGATCTTTGCACCGGTCCGCGGGCCGATCCGGGCCTCGGCAATGTCGATCAGCTCGTCCAGCGCGACGGGATCAACAAGCCCCCTTTCAGAAAGCAGGGTCTCCAATGCGCGGACACGCAGCGCGAAATCGGATGGGGGATCGGTGTGGTTCTGGTCTGACATGTCTTCTCCGGATTTGGTTTTGGGACAGTCCGGTCCTTCGCGCGTCCCTGCAGGGTCTGCCGAATTCAGCGAGACTGAGCCAAAAAATTTGCGCAACCGCTTATCGAGCTTAGCGCAAAGCCGGAATCCGCACTCATGCCGAATCCGCATAGCGCGACCGGCGCTGCACCATGGAAAATGACGCCGGTTCTGGCCACGAAGCCCAGTCCAAAAAGTCATCTCTGGTATTCCGCCCAAGCATCATGGCCGGTGCTATCCCGAATAGGACACTACGCAACTTTGACGCTCTGAAGAGGGGAACGACGTGCTGGACCAACAACAGTTCAAGAAGATTGCAAGCCATTGGGCCTCCGGGGTCGCGATCGTGTCGGCTGCGGGCGGTGCCGAAGGGGCCTCTGGCCTGACCATCACAAGCGTGACCTCGCTGTCGCTGGATCCGCCGCAATATCTGATCTGCCTTGACCAGAAGTCCGCAACGCTTGCCGCCATTCGCGAAAGCGGGATGTTCTGCATCAATTACCTCAAGCACACGCAGCAGGCTGTCTCTCAGGTCTTTGCGACGAAAAACCCCGAGAAGCTGGAACAATTGACCGGCCAGACCGCACGCGGCGTGCCTTGCGTCGAAGATGCGCTGGCGATCATCGAATGCGAGGTCGATACCATCCACGCGGGCGGCGACCACGCGATCATCATTGGCAATGTCCTGTCCGCCGAGTCCGAAGGCGGTGATCCCTTGGTCTATTTCCGGGGCGGGTACCGCGAACTGACCCAAGCCATCTGAAGCACTCCAATCACGAGCGGAAACACCCATGTCCAAACGCCAGATCAAACTCGGTCTTTTCCTTTTGCCAACGGGCCAGCATGTCGCCGCATGGCGCCTGCCTGAAACGGTGGCGGATATGCACATGAATGCAGCCTATTACGCCGAGCTTGCGCGGGAACTGGAGGCGGCGAAATTCGATCTTCTTTTCCTTGCGGACGGGGATGGCATTCACGGCGGCTGGCCACTTGAAGCGCTGTCGCACACGGCCAACAGGGTTGTCGCACAGTTCGAGCCGCTGACGTTGCTGTCGGCGCTCAGCCAGCATACCAGCCATGTGGGGCTGGTCGCGACGGCCTCGACGACCTATTACGATCCCTACCGCGTTGCCCGGCTTTTCGGATCGCTCGACGTGCTCAATGGCGGGCGGTCGGGCTGGAACGTCGTGACCACGGCCAACACCGATTCAAGCGAGAACTTCGGCTACACCGAGACACCGAGCGCGGAAGAACGCTATGACCGCGCCGAGGAATTCGTCGAGGTGGTCAAGGGCCTGTGGCGGTCCTGGGACGAGGATGCGTTCCTGCGCAACAAGTCCACGGGAGAGTTCTTTGACCCGTCCAAGCTGCACAGGCTTGACCATCACGGCAAACATTTCACGGTCAAGGGGCCGCTCAACGTGCCGCGTTCGCCGCAGGGGCATCCGGTAATCGTGCAGGCGGGATCGTCGGGGCCCGGCAAGGCACTGGCCGCCCGCACCGCCGAGATCGTTTTTACCGCCCAGCCCGACAAGAAAAAGGCGCAGGATTTCTATAGCGAGATCAAGACGCTGGCCGAAACCCACGGGCGCAGCCCGGACGATCTGAAGATCATGCCCGGCATGGGCGTGACGGTGGCCGAAACGGAGGAAGAAGCCAAGGCCAAGGTGGCGGAGCTGGAGGCGCTGATCGACCCGGTGGTGGGGCTGACGCATCTGTCCAGCTTTCTGGGCTTCGATGTGACGGGCTATCCGGTGGATGGCCCCCTGCCGGAAATCCCGGAAGCCAGCGCCAAGATCATCCAGAGCCGCCAGCAGCTGTTCATAGACATGGCCCGCGAGGAGAACCTGACCCTTCGGGAGACATACATCCGGGCGTCGGTGTCCAAGGGGCACCTGAACGTCGTGGGCAGCCCCACGCAGGTCGCCGACCTGATGGAGGAATGGTTTGCCGACAAGGCTGCCGATGGCTTCAACGTCATGCCGTCGGCAATGACGGGCGGGATCGCCAACTTTGCGCGCCTCGTGGTGCCGGAACTCCAGCGGCGCGGGCTTTTCCGGGAAGAGTACGAGGGCACGACCTTGCGTGAAAACCTTGGCCTCAAGTGTCCGGAATGACGCGTGACCCATACCACACCGACAGGAGGGTCGAGGATGAGTGAGAATATCCATGAGGGTGGGCAGCTCCGGCGTATGGCGCATCTTTTGACGCCGCGCAAAGTCATCACCGGTCTCGCTGTGTTTGTGCTTGCCTACCTTTTTATCTGGCCCTTCGTGATGCTTGTGATCGGCGCTTTCCTGACCACGCCCTATGGTGGCGGGGAATGGACGCTGGATGGGTTTCGTACCGTCCTGAACGATCCGCGCGCGTTGCGCAGCACATTGTCTTCCTTCCTGTTCTCCGGCCTGGTGATGGTGATCTCCATCGCCGGAGGGCTCTTCTTTGCCATCATCACCTCGCGGTTCAAACTGCGGTTCGGCTGGCTGGTGCTGCCCGCAATGGTGCTGATTGCCTGCACGCCGCGGCTCTTTTATGCCTTCGCCTGGGGCATGATGGGCAACCCCGGCAGCGGCTTTGCCGCCAATATCCTCAGGTACTTCGATATTGCCAACCCCGCCTGGCTGACCGTCTACAGCTGGCCGGGGCTGGTGCTGGTGAGCAGCATGAAGGTTACTGCGGTGGCTTACCTTCTGCTGTCCGGGCCAGTGCGGCTGCTTGACCGCAGCCTTGAAGACGCGGCGGTCATGTGTGGCCAAACCCGCCTGCGCGCGTTTTTCTGCATTTCGCTGCCGCTGCTTGCCCCTTCGTTGCTGGCGATCGGCATGTTGCTTTTCGTCGAAGGCATACAGGTGTTCGATTTTCCTGCGGTTCTGGGCAGCCCGGCAGGCATTACAACCCTCTCGACCCTGATCAACGACTTCATCAACACCGATGTCACGCCGAAGTGGGGGGCGGCCAATGCGCTTTCGCTCGTCGTGGTTGTTGTGATCGCCCTGTTGATCCTGTTGCAGTCCCGGCTGCTGGGCGGGCGCGATTTCGCGACCGTGGGCGGCAAGGCGCGGGGGGCCGACACTGCCGAGATCGGCAAGCTCGCTGTCCTGTTCGATGCGATCATCGTTGCGTTCTTCGCGGTGGCCTTCGTGTTGCCCTTCCTGCAGATCCTGATTGGTTCGTTGCAACCGTACTTCGGCCTCTACACCAAGCTGACGACCGCAAACTACGTTGCGGTGATCAAGGATCGTGACACGCTTGATGCGCTGGTCAGTTCGCTTTTGATTTCGGTCGGCGGCGGGTTCCTTGTTGTGACGCTTTCCTTCGTGATGATCTACGTGATGCAGCGGTCCAAGTCCCGACCGACCGTCGCGCTGTTAAAGATACTGTCGTGGCTGCCCGCCACAGCCCCCGGTATCGTCCTGAGTATCGCCTTCGTCTGGGCCTATCTTTCCACGCCACTGGTCCGCAGCCTTTACGGCACGCCATTCCTGATGCTGATCGCGCTTGTCATCGCGCATGTGCCGATTGCGGCCCGCGCCTGCGAGGGGATCATCGTGCAGGTCAGCACCAGCCTGGACGAGGCGGCGCGGGTGTCGGGTGCGGGGCCCTGGCGCGCGGCTGCCGAGATCACCGCCCGTCTGTGCACGCCCAGCCTGCTGGGGGCGTGGTTGCTGATCAGCCTTGCGATTTCGGGGGCACTGGACGTGGTGATGATGCTTCAGACCACCAACACCCAGATGGTCGCAACGCTGTCCTACAGCATGTTCAACAACGGCGACGTGGCTGAAGCCGCAGCGCTCTACGTGCTGTTCATCGGCCTGCTCATTGCCTTCATGGCGGCCCTGATCGGGCTGATGATGTTGCTGCGCACTGCGGCGTCAGGATTTCACTGGTCCGGCAAAGCGGCCCGACCCCTTGCAATGGAAAAGACGGATGTTTGACATGGACACAAGAACCGCAACCGGGCTGTCGTTCTCCGGTATCGAAAAGTCCTATGGGACACAGACCGTTCTGCACGACATCAGCTTTCGGATCGAACCGGGCACCTTCCTGTGTCTGCTGGGTCCCAGCGGCTGCGGCAAGACCACCTTGCTGCGCAGCATCGCAGGGCTGGAGGAACCGGACCGCGGTACCATCACGATCGGGGATGTCACGGTTTTCGATGCAGGCGCGCGCAAGATGGTGCCGGCCAACCGCCGGGGGCTTGGCATGGTGTTCCAGCACTACGCGCTTTGGCCGCATATGTCAGTGCGGGAAAACATCGCCTATCCGTTGCGCCAGCGCGGCATCCGTGCCGGGGACCGGGGCGGCGACGTGGAGCGGCTGGCGCGGTTGGTCGGCCTGGAGTCCTACCTGGAGCGTCGGCCAAACCAGCTTTCGGGTGGTCAACAGCAGCGGGTCGCACTGGCCCGCGCGCTTGCCGGGGATCCGCAACTGCTGCTGCTCGATGAGCCGCTGTCGAACCTTGATGCGGTACTGCGGCATCAGTTGCGCCGCGAGTTGCGCGCCCTTCACAACCGCCTGGGCATGACGTCAATTCTGGTCACCCATGACCAGGAAGAGGCCGCAGCCCTGGCCGATGTGATCGCCGTCATGCAGAACGGCGTGATCATGCAATCGGGCAGCCCCGAAGATGTGCTCGACCGGCCCGACAATCGCTATGTGGCTGAATTTGTCGGCTACGAGTGTTTTCTGAAAGGCACCGTTACCGGGCAGAGCGCAGGCAGTGTGAGCGTCACCCTGCCCAATGGCGCGACGGTGGCGGTCGCCACCAATCTGGCGGTGACACAATCGGAACCGGTGCTGATCGCCGCACGGGGCGACCAGCTTGAGATTTTCGATAAGGCGGGTGGTGTCGCCCCCGCCAATGCGGTGTCGGGCCGGATCACGGACCGCGCCAAGCTCGGTTCGATCATGGAATACCAGGCCGAGGTATCCGGAAAGACGCTTTGGATACGCGACAAGGCCGATACGCGCTTTCGGATCAACCAGGACGTCTGGATCAGGATCCCGGAAAACTGCCCGTTGCTTCGGGACAATTGAACAACATCACAAACAAACAGGAGAGGAAACAAACAATGAAAATCTTGAGCCGCGCAATCGCGCTTGCCTTTGCCTTTGGGCTGTCTGCATTGCCCGCCGCCGCGCAGGACGCCGATGCCTATCTTGGCGGATTCTACCAGCAGGCCGTCGATGCGGGTGAATCCGAAGTCATCATCTACAATCCGACGACACGCGGTCTTGAGCCGGTCATCGAGGCATTCGAAGCACGGTTCCCTGAGATCCGCATCAAGGGTGTGGACCTCTTTGGTTCAAAGCTGCTGGCGCGGGTCGATAGTGAATATGCCGCCGGTGGCCCCTTGGGTGATGTCGTCGCCTCGACGCCAGCCGATACCCCCGAAGTCGGCAAGGCCGGTCGGCTGATCTCGTTCCGGCCCGAGACCGCCGCCGCGCTGCCAGAAATCTATGTCGGGAATGAGGACCAATGGCTGGACTGGGGCATGACCATCGGCGGCATGTTCTACAACACGTCGAATGTCACTGCAGAGGATGCACCCAAGAGCTATGCGGATATTCTGGACCCCAAATGGAAAGGCCGCATCTCGATGACCTCTTTCCGCATCATCAGCGGCACCGGCCAGGCCTTTGCAGCGGCCATTCGTGACGGCGTTGTGGACCGCGCGTGGTTCGAAGGGCTGGCGGCCCAGGAACCTTTCGTCACCGAGCGTGCGTCGGCGGCAACCCTTGCCGTGGTCAACGGCCAGTCCGACATCGGACTGGACATTCCCTTCCACTATTATGTGGAAGCCAAGGCGAAGGGCGCGCCGATTGAAATGGTGTTCCCGGCGGAGGGCGGCATTTCCATCCCCCGGAACGTGGGCATCTTCGAAGGGGCCAAGAACATCAACGCCGCCAAGCTGTTCGTGGCCTGGATGTTCACCCCCGAGGCACAGGCCGCAATCGCGCAGTCCGGCCTGCAGGGAACAATGCCGGGTGCCCCGGGCGTCGACGGTACGCCGGAAGGATTGACACTGCATGCCATCGACTGGAAGACGCTTCAGGAAAACTATGGCGGCTATCTGACGATGTTTCAGGAAGTGTTCAGCCAGTAAGGCCGGATCATCCGTCTTGAAAATTGGGGTCATCCGGTCGGCGTGATCGGGTGGCCCCATCATCATTCTGCGAGGCTGCGATCCGTCGCGCCACAGCAACAAGAAGGTTCACATATGCCCATAGACGACAGGCAGCTGCGTTACTTCGTCGATGTCGCAACCTTTCGCAGCATCAACAAGGCGGCCGAGCATCGCAACATCGCGCAGCCGGCGCTGAGCCGCCGCATGCGGCAGCTGGAACACGACCTTGGGGTCAAACTGTTCAACAGATCCAACGCGGGCATATCCCTGACCGAAGCGGGCGGGCGCCTGCTGGAACATGCGGCCAAGCTGATCGGGGATTTCGACCGCATCGGCGCGGTTCTGCGAAGCAGCGGAGCGCCCACATCCGACACCCTGTCGCTGGGCATGCCACCCGGTGTCAGCCTGATGCTGCTCGACCGGATCACCCGCGGGATCTATGGCGGGTCGCAAGGCGTGCTCCTGCAGGTCAGGGAGGGTGGGACGCAGGACCTGCTGGACCGGCTTCTTGAGCGGGAGATCGACATCGCCATCGTCACGGAACGCGATTTCGCAGCACCACTGGACGCCGTGTTTTGCTATGCCGAAACGCTGTTCTTTGTTGCCGGCCCCGGCACGCCAGAGGCACCTGCCGAGGTTGCCTTGCCTTTCGCGCTGCCGGATCTGGATCGGGACTTCCTTGAAACAGCTTATGATGCTTTGACAAGGCTCGGACGTCCGACGGAAGTCGATATGTTCATGGCCACGATCTCCAGCATCAAGCTTTTGGTCGCCCGGGGGCTGGCATGTACCATCGGGCCCTATTCGGCCCTTATCGGCGAGCTTGACAGGGCAGAATGGAATTTTACCGCCGTACCTGAAATGCCACTCAAGCGATACGTTGTCTGGCGCCGCAACGAGAGCGATTCACCCGCCATCGCGCGCAGTATCCGTGTCATTCAGGATGCCGTCGCGGATGCGGCACAGCAGGACACCCATGGGTTTCTGACCTTGCCTTCAGACTAGGCCAAAGGCCCTGACAGCTTTCGCGCCACTATGCCGCGATGGTATTATCGGCCCGCTTCCCTCCCACGATAGGCTTAGCCCGATGAAGGAGGAAACCCATGACAAACATTACCCTGGAGCCCAACGGCAAGCCGCTCGGTCCGAAAGTTCTTGGACTGGACCTGGGACAAGAGGTGCCGGAGGCTGATTTCGCCGAGGTGCAACGGCTGTATGAAGAATACGGCGTGATCGTCATTCCCGGACAGGACATCTCGCCACAGGATCTGATCCGTTTCAGCAAACGGTTCAGCGAGCTGGTGCGCTTTCCGATGGTGCAGTTCAACCTGCCGGAGGAGCCTGACATTCTGGTGGTCTCGAACGTGATCGAGGATGGCAAGCCGATCGGTGTCGGCGATGCGGGCCGGTGCTGGCACACCGATATGTGGTACACGGATAATCCGCCGCGCGGCTCTTTGCTGCATGCGCGCGAGGTTCCGGTCAAGGACGGTCGCGCCCTGGGGGACACGATGTTCGCCAGTACCGCACATGCCTATGACACCCTGCCTGCGGACCTGAAAAAGCTGGTCAACGGGCGGTCGGCGACCTTCAGCCACGACTTTCATGCCGAATGGCGTGCTGCCAAAGCCGCGGAGCAGGCGGACGACAAGTCCGCGGCCCGGAAAACACGTAGCGCCACCTCAATTCCCGACATCAAGCACCCTCTGGTGAAGACACACCCGGTCACGGGCCGCGATTGTCTTTACGTGAGCGAGGGGGCCATTGTGGGTGTCGACGGGATGGAACACGCCGAAGCGATGGCGCTTGTCGATGAACTGCTCGCGCATGTGACGCGCGAGGAGGCGGTGTATCGGCACAATTGGAAGGTCGGGGACCTGGTCATGTGGGACAATTATTCCTGCCTGCATTGCGCGATAGCAGATTTCCCGTCCAGCATGCGGCGGCGCATGTACCGCACCACGATCCGCTGATTGTGCCATCCGCGTGTGGTTGTCGACAAGTCGGCGGACAGGCGGGCTCAGCAATCAGATCAATATGAAGGAAAGTGGCCAGCGCTGCCGGGGCGGCGCTGGCCAAAGTATTTACAGCGTTCAGAACGGATAGTGCTGGTTCGGGTCTTCGATGGTGATCCAGCGCAGGTCGGTGAATTCCGCAATCGCTGCCTTGCCGCCGAAACGGCCATAGCCGGAGTCGTTGACGCCGCCGAAGGGCATCTGTGGCTCGTCGCCGACTGTGGGTCCGTTGATGTGGCAGATGCCGCTCTTGATCTGCTTGGCGGCAGACAGCGCGCGTTGGATGTCCTGGCTGAAGACCGCTGCGGACAGGCCGTATTCGGTGTCATTGGCCACGCGGATCGCTTCGGCGTCGCCCTTGACGCGGATGATCGATTTCACCGGGCCAAAGCTTTCCTCGCCATAGATGCGCATGTCGGAGGTCACGCCGTCCAGCAGGGTTGCCGAGTGGATCGCGCCGTCGCGCTGACCGCCTGCCACCAGCTTTGCGCCCTTTGCCGTGGCATCGGCAATCAACGCGTCCATCTTTTCGCCCGCCTCGGGGTTCACGAGCGAGCCCAGCACGACCTGCCCGCGCGGATCGCCGTAGGGCAGTTTTGACGCGCGGTCGGCCAGCTTTTGCGCGAAGGTGTCGGCGATGTCTTCATCGACGATGATGCGTTCGGTCGACATGCAGATCTGGCCCTGGTTCATGAAAGCGCCAAAGATTGCGGCATTCACCGCGCCGTCGATATCGGCGTCGGACAGCACCACCAGCGGTGCCTTGCCGCCCAGTTCCAGCAGCGAGGGTTTCAGGTTCTCGCCGGCCAGACGCCCGATGATGCGGCCCACGGCAGAGGAGCCGGTAAAGTTCACATGCTTGACCTCGCGCGCTTCGATCAGCGCCTTGACCACTTCGGCGGCGTCGGCGGGCGCGTTGGAGATATAGTTGACGACACCCTCGGGGAAACCGGCCTCGACAAAGCAGTCCACGATCATGCGGTGCGTCTTGGGGCAGGCTTCGGAGCCTTTCAGGATCACCGTGTTGCCACAGGCCAGCGGCATCGCCACCGCGCGGGTGCCAAGGATCACCGGCGCATTCCACGGTGCGATCCCAAGGCAGACGCCCTTGGGTGTCGCAACACCCATGGCCAGCGTGCCGGGCTTGTTCGAGGGGATGACCTCGCCGCCGATCTGGGTGGTCATCGCAGCGGCCTCGCGGATGACACCCGCCGCCAGCATCACGTTGAAGCCCGCCCAGGGGCTGGTCGCGCCGGTTTCGGCGATCATGGTTGCGATGAAGTCGTCGGACTTGGCATCCATGATGTCCGCGGCCTTGTTCAACAGCGCGCGGCGTTGGCCGGGGCCGGTGGCGGACCAGGCAGGAAAGGCAGCACCTGCCGCACTGGCGACAGCGGCGGCGTCCACGGCCTTTGCTGCGGCAGCGGTGGATGCGACATCGCCGGTCACCGGGTCAATCCTGTCGAAAGTACCCTTGTCGGACGCGTCCGCGTTCTTGTTGTTGATTACAAATGCAACAGTCATCGTTTTCTCCTCCTTGGATGGTTCAATGTTGGGCACATTGCCCGAGTGTCAGTTCTGGCTCTCGCGCATGCGCACGAGTGCTGCGAGCAACCGGTTCATCGGCGCGTCGATCCCGTGCCGTGCGGCGGCCTGTTCGACATAGCCGTTGAGCGATTCAATCTCCGTCCGGCGGCCTGCCTCGACGTCCTGCAGCATCGACGGTTTGTGACCGGTGTGTTCGCGCAGGGCGAAGTCGATCTGCTTGGCCACCGCGTCGATGTCGCCGGTAACGCCTTCGGCCTTGCCCACGGCCAGCACTTCGGCGGCAATGTCCCGCGCCAGCCCGGCGCCGACATGTTCCGCAATCGCGCCGACCGTGCCCGCGCCCAGAACGGCGGTGGCGTTCATGGCGCAGTTGAACGCGGCCTTTTGCCAGACCTGTGCGGCGGCGGCGCTGGTCCAGCTCATCTGGTCTCCGTTCAGCTTTTCCGCGAGTTGTGCCGCAGGTCCGTCCTGGGTCAAGGCGTCAAACGGGGTGTAGGCCATGCCGTGGCTGGCCACGTGGCCCGGGCCGCGCAGGTCGCCGGGCGTCATGGTGCAGCCGAACAGGACCTGTTCGTCCGGCACCTGGATGCGCACACGTTCGACATTGCCAAGGCCGTTCTGCAAGGTCAGCACGCAGGCCCCGGCGTCAATCAACGGTGCGATGCTTTGCAGCGCCGCATTCGAGTGCATTGTCTTGGTCAACAGGATCACCAGGTCGACCTGCGGGGCCTGATCGGGCCGCATCGCGGGGATCGGCAGGTGCTCGGTCCGGTCGTCCCAATCGACACGCAGCCCGTCCGCGTTGATCGCGTTCAGATGTGCCTCGTTCAGATCCAGCAGAACGACTTCATGTCCCGCTGTATGAAGCTCTGCCCCGATCACCGATCCAAGGGCGCCCGCGCCGAGTATTGCGATTTTCATCGTGTTCTCCATTCAACTAAACCTAGCTGCCCAGGACCTGCGGCAGCCACAGAACCAGCCCCGGAAAGGCCAGCAGCACGACCACGCGCACGACCTCGGCGCCAAAGAAGGGCAGAACGCCTTTGAAGGTCTCGGACATGGGCGTGTTCTTGGCCAGCGCCGAGATGACAAAGACGTTCATGCCCACAGGCGGCGTGATCAGACCCAGTTCCACGACGATCAGGGCGAGGATACCGAACCAGATCTTCAGGTCCTCGGTGCTCATGCCAAAGCCCGCCCCTTCGGCCCCCATGTAGAGCCCGCCGTTCAGCTCGACCAGCACCGGCCAGAAGAAGGGGATCACCAGCAGGATCATCGACAGGCTGTCCATCAGGCAGCCCAGCAGGATCAGCGCGACCAGCAGCAGGACCATGACCATCATCGGTTCCATGCCGGACTGGATGATCCAGTCGGCGGTCGCCTGCGGCAGACCGATGCGGGACATGAAGATCTTCATCAATTCCGCACCCAGCAGGATCAGGTAAATCATGCCGGTGGTCGACGCGGTTTCGCGCAGCGCGTCGATCATGTCGCGCGTGCGGATTTCGCGGGTGATCGCGCCGTACAGCCAGACCAGCGCCACGCCAATGGCGGCGGCTGGTGTGGGGTTGTAGATGCCGGCGTAGATGCCCCCCAGAACGATGCCGAAAATGGCGAGAACCGGGATCATGCCGACCGTCGCGGCGCGGAACTCTGCCTTGCCAACCCCGCCATGGGCAGGGCCCGCGTCTGGTTTGATACGCACATAGATCGCGATGGTGAGGATAAAAAGGACAACCGCAAGCAGGCCGGGCAGCAGGGCTGCGGCGAACATGGTGACGATGTTCGCCTCGACAATGATCGCGTAGATGATCAGCACGACCGAGGGCGGGATCAAGATGCCCAGCACCCCACCAGCGGCCAGTGTGCCGGTGGCAAGTGCGCCGGAGTAGCGGTATTTTTCAAGTTCGGGCAAGGCAACGCGGCCCATGGTCGAGGCGGTGGCCAGCGACGATCCGCAGACCGCGCCAAAGCCCGCGCAGCCGGCGATGGCCGCCATGGCGGTGCCGCCGCGCATCCAGCCGAGCCAGGCGTTGGCCCCCCGGAACAGCGCCTGACTGAGGCCCGCCTTGGAGGCCAGTGCACCCATCAGGATGAACATCGGCACGACCGAGAGGTCGTAAACAGAGAACTGTCCATAGGCCAGCGTCTTGAGCTGGTTGAAGACAGGCGCGATGCCGTTCACCAGCGCGACACCCACGCCGCCCACGAGGATCATCGCGTAAGCGATGGGAATGCGGATGGCGATCAGCGCGACCAGGACGACAAGCGCCGCGATGCCCAGCGTCAGGGGATCAGTCATGGGAGCCTCCGTTCGACAGGCGACGGACGTCCTGCACCAGCGTGGTCAGCGCGGCGACCGCCAGCAGGGCGAGGGACGCGAGGACGGGGACATAGGCCATCCAGACCGGGATTTGCAGGATTGATGTCTCGTAGTCATAGGTCTTCTGGTCGAGCATGCCGTCGTACATCCGCCACAGCATCAGCAGCGCAAACAGCAGCGCGATCACCGACCCAAGCAGGCTTAGCAAGGCCAGCGTGCGCGGTCCTGCGCTTTGGGTAAAGATGTCTGCGGTCACGTTCGAGCGTGTCATCTGGCAATAGGGCAGAAAGGCAAAGGCCGCGACGGCCACGCCCATCTCGGTCATCTCGAAATCACCGGGCACCGGCAGGCCCACAAGCGTGCCCAGCACCGAGGCGACGTTCATCACCACAACCGCAAGCAACAGCACTCCGCCCAGCAGCGCCCAAGCGGCAACCGCAGTTGCCACCGCCCCGTTGCCTTCGGGGCGGCGAGGATTTTGCATCACTTCGGCCAAGGTCAATCCGCCGTATTCTTGGCAACCAGCGCGCGCGCCTTTTCGACCAGCGCGGCACCGTCGATGCCCTTGGCAGTGACTTCCTCGACCCAGCGGGTCACGACGGGCTGCATGGCGTCAAGGAAAGGCTGGCTTTGTTCTTCGGTCAGGATGCGGTGCGTGTTGCCCGCATCTGTGGCGACCTTGATGCCGAAATCGTCCGAGGCGCGCCAGATGTCACCCACCTGACCCCACCAATCACGATCCGACGCATCACGGAAGGCTTGCTTGATGTCTTCCGGCAGGCCATCCCAGCGGGTCTGGTTCATCGAGACCTGAAAGGTCGTATTGCCAAAACGTTCCCGCTCAAAAAGTTCGATCTGGTACTTGGTCTGGTCCTGGATCTTCAGCGGCGGAATGATCTCCCAGGGGATCAGCGCGCCATCGACCACGCCCTTTTGCAGCGCAGGCGGCAGTTCCGGCACCGGCATCGCCACCGGTGTCGCGCCAAGCGCCTCGATCACCCAGCCACCTGTCCGCGTCGGGATGCGCAGTTTGGCCCCCTGAAGGTCGTCCAGGCTGGTCACGTCCAGATTGCCGGTTTGCAGCGCCTGACCGGCGTGCACATGCAGGAACATCACTTCGACGCCCTTGTAATCCGCGGCGAGATCGTCCTGAAACATGTCATAAAGCGCGAGGTTCGCGGCCCGGGGATCGTTCTTGTAAACGGTTGGCAGTTCCATCACCTCGGTGCGGGGGAACAGGCCCGGCGTATAGCCGTTCACGGTCCAGACCAGATCGACGATGCCGTCGCGTGCCTGCTGGATCAGCTCCGGTGGACGTCCGCCCAAGGTCATGGACGGAAAAATCTCGATCTTGACGCGGCCGCCCGAATTTTCTTCCACGGCTTTGGCCCAAGGCTCCAGCATCTGTGTCTGCGCCGGTGCCTGCTGGCTCAGGAAATGGTGCAGCCGGAAGGTGTATTCCTGCGCCAAAGCGGCGGTGGAAAATGCGAGCGTTGAAACGGCGGCGGTCAGTGCGCCTGTAAAGATGCGACGGTTCATGGTTGTCTCCCCCAAAAAAGCTGGCTCTCCTTGCCCGGAATGGGCAACTCCTCGGTAAAGCCGACTGGACGATGGCTGGGCGAGCGCATAAAGTCCAAATGATAGTTTGGATAATCAGTATTCAGAAAAATGATAACCTCGCGGCACATCGACCTGAACCTGCTGGAGCTGCTGCTTCAGATTCACGATACCCATTCGGTTTCGGTTGCGGGGTCGAACATGGGCCTGAGCCAGCCTGCAACATCGAACGCGCTGGCCCGTCTGCGGCACATGCTGGACGACCCGTTGTTCGTGCGGGGCGGGCAGGGGATGGAGCCGACACCCTTCACCGAACGTATTGTGCCCGAAGTGCGCGAACATCTGGCTGGTATCGCGCTGGTCCTGAATGATGCGACGACTTTTGATCCCGCGCAAAGCAGACGCACGTTCCGGCTGTCCCTTTCCGGTCTGGGTGAGCAGGTCTTTCTCGGCCCTTTGGCGCAGAGGGTTTTTGAACTGGCACCGCATGTGCGGCTCGAAAATGTCTCTTCTCCGTTTCAGAACCTGTACCGAACGCTTGCAGCCCGGGAATCCGAGCTGGCCATCGGTCTGCTTGAACAGCAAGAGCCGCAATTGCGCCAATGCCATCTGTTCGACGAGGATTACCGCCTGATCGGCCCGCCCGGCCTGTCACCGCAGCGCGCAGCGGCGGTGGATCTAAGCCGCGAGCGGATCGTGATGGCGGTGCCAAGCCTGACCTATGCCGATGACGTTGAAAAGGTTCTGACCGAGCTGGGGATGGCGGAGAATGTCTGTTTGCGCATCCGCAACTTTGGCGCGTTGCCTGAATTGCTGGTGACGCTGGGCGCCTTTGCCATCGTTCCGGGATACCTTGGCCGCAGAATGTGTGCGGCGGGGCAGGCGACGCTTTTGAACATGACCCTGCCGCGGGGTCGGCAAAAGGTTCAGCTGGTCTGGCACATCAACACGATGCAGGATCCCGGCTGTGCCTGGCTGCGCAAACAGATTACCGACCTGTTCCAAAGTCCGGACATCGCTGCAGGGTCCGCGACAACCGCGCCCCGCAGCGCGTCGGACTCTTTGGACCCCAAACCGGAGCAGACATAATGGCCACACCGCTGAACGGATCCCTGATCAAGGCGTTCGAGATTCTGGATTTGTTTTCCGAGCAGCAGCCCCAGGTGACCTCGGCCGAGGTGGCGCGGGCGCTGGAGATGAGCCACAGCACCGCGCACCGGTTTCTGACGACGCTGGAAGAGGTGGGCGCGCTGGTGCAGGTCAGACGCGGCGTCTATGGATTGGGTCACCACATCGCGCAGCTGGGGCGGGTCGCGGAACGTACCAACCCGCTGGCCCGGCTGGTGCAGCCGGTGATTGCGCGGATCTGCGGCAGGTTGAACGAATCCGTCATGGCCGGTGCGCTGACGCGCGACGGTGTCGTTTGCATCGCCACGGCCATTGCGCCGCGTCCGATCTCGGTGAACATTCAGGTGGGGCGTCTGTTGGAGTTGCACCAATCGGCGCAGGGCAAGCTTTGGCTGGCCCATATGGACAGTGCCGAACGCGCGGCGCGCCTGTCCGAGCTCGACGTGACGGGCAAGCTGAATGCGGAGGAATCGCAAAGCCTGCGCCGCGACATCACGGTGGCGCTGGAAAACGGCTTTGCCTGCAACCGCGGCGAAAGCGAACCCGATATCGGGGCGGTCGCGGTGCCGGTCTTTGACGCGGAAGGCGCGCTGCGCCTGACCTTGTCAGCCTTTGGCATGGCGAGCCGTTTTACAGAGGAGCACGAGGCGTGGATCGCGGAGGGTCTGAAGGTCGCCGCACGGGACGTGGCAGAGGCCATTCCGGGCGGGTGAAACGTCACGGTTGACAAAACAGTCTGAAGTTCACAGTATTTATGAGATTTAAATCTCACTATATGAGAAATGTTGACGAGGGCCGGATGACTGAACCGAAACGAATGACTGCCGGTGCCGCGCTGTTGTCGCGGTTCAGCGCGCTGGGTGTCGACTTTGTCTTTGCCAATTCAGGAACCGATTTTCCTCCTGTAATCGAGGGGTTGTCCGAAGCGGAGGCTGAAGGCATGTCCCTGCCGCGCACTGTCACGGTGCCGTTTGAGAGCGCCGCCATCGGCATGGCGCATGGGTATGCGCTGGCGACAGGCAAGCCGCAGGCGGTGATGGTGCACACCAACGTGGGTCTGGCCAATGTTGCGATGGGCGCGATCAATGCTGCTTGTGACAACATTCCGATGCTGCTGTTTTCGGGGCGCACGCCCACCCTTGAAAAGGGGCGTCTGGGTGCGCGGACGGTGCCGATCGGCTGGGGGCAGGAAATGCTCGACCAGGCCAGTCTGGTGCGCGAGGCCACCAAATGGGATTACGAGCTGCGTTTTCCAGAGCAGATCTTTGACGTGACAGACCGCGCCTATGGCATTGCGACATCCACACCCAAGGGGCCGGTTTATGTCAGTCTGCCGCGCGAGGTGCTGTGTGAGACCGTGCCCGCCGAAGGCGCGTTGCGACGCCCGCAGATGCGCGCGCCGGCTGTCGGTGTCGATGCCGCCACGATGGACGAAATTGCCGGGTTGATCGCCGGGGCAAAGAACCCGGTGATCTTCGCCCAGCACGGCGCAGGCAGCGCCGAGGCGTTTGATGCGCTGGCGCGGCTGGCAGAGCAGTGGGGCATTCCGGTTTGCCAATATTGGGCGGTTGAACTGGCGATGTCGATGACACATCCGATGGCCACCGGACCCGACCCGCGTCCCTGGCTGGAGAAAGCAGATGTGATCCTGTGTCTGGATGCGCTGGCACCATGGTCCCCCGCTGATGTCGAGCCGCAGGAGGATGCAACCGTGATCCAGATCGGCCCGCGGCCTTTGCAGGACCGTTCCGGCGTGCGCAATTTCCGCTGTGACATCGGGATCACAAGCGAAGTGGCTCCGGCGATCCTGGCGCTGGAGGCTGCGCTGCACCGGTTCACCGCAAGCGACGTCACGAAAGAACGCGGCAAGGACATCGCACAAAAGACCGCCGTCGACCGTGCGGCCCGTTTCGATGCGGCCTTGGCGGGCGAACATGCTGCGTCCTTGACCAAGCGTTGGGTCAGTCATGAACTGTCGCTTCACCTGAGCGAACGAGACTCTGCCATCTTTTCCGAACTTGGCTGCCAGTTGCCCTCGATGAAGCTGGAACGGCACCAAAGCTGGTTCGACGGCCCCCATTCGGGCGGTCTTGGCTGGGGGTTCCCGGCGGCCATGGGCTTTGCCCTCGCGCGGCCGGACAAGACGGTCGTGGCCACCATGGGCGACGGGTCTTACATGTTCGCCAACCCGGTCGCCTGTCACCAGATCGCCGAAGCGTTGGACATCTCGATGCTGGTGATCGTGCTGAACAACAGCGAATGGGGCGCCGTGCGCCAGTCGGTGCTGGATATCTATCCCGATGGCCACGCCTCCCGCGCCAATGCGGTGCCGCTGACGGATCTCTCGCCCAGCCCGAATTTCGTGAAGGTGGCCGAAGCTTCCCGCGCCTTTGCGTGCCACGCGCGCGATGTCGCCGGTTTCCGCAAGGCCCTGTCAGACGCGCTTGCGCATGTCGACGCGAAAAAGGGACTGGCCTTCATTGAGGTCGCGGTCGGAAAGTCCTGATGCAAGAAGCCGTGCGCTGACAGGCCGGGCCGGAGGGCGATGCGCGGCGACCTGCAGCCTTGATCTCGCGCGGAAAACCGTCTCGGCCCAACACTTTACGATACAGGTCAGCGTCGCACCGTTTTGCTTTCGGACAGGATCGTCACCGCGCCGGGCGGTCCATCCTCTGCGCAGCGTTCGATGACAGCCTGCAAAATCACGCGGGCGCGTGACACCAGGTCGCTGTCGTGCTCTTCGCTGCGCCAGGCAAGATCGCGATACAGCAAGGGTTGCGCCACCTTCTCGAATACCCAGGACCCGGCGGCCAGTTCGGATGTGAACGCCGAATAGGGCCCCAGGGTGCAGGCCCGCCCCTTGTCCACCAGCCTTTTGATGCTGCCGATGGAGGCCAGCTTCATGTCGATGTGGGCGGGACGGCCCAGTGAGGTCATCGCCATCTCGGCGGTCGAAAAGAACGCCTCATCGGCATCGGGCAAGGCGAAAGGCGGCGCTTGCTCGCCCACGGCATCCAGTTTCGAGCTGTGAATGGCGAAATAGAGCGGCTCCACAAAATAGGGCTCGAAGGTCAGGCCCTTTTGCGGCCTGCGCCGGGACACCACGGCAATGTCCAACTCGCCCTTGCTCAATTGCTCGAGCAGCAACCAGGAATTCTCTTCCTCGATGGTCAGGATGATGTCGTCGATCTCGCGGTAGACACTGCGCACGACATCGTCTAGCAGCATCAGGCTCACGCCGGGGGGCATGCCGATGCGCAGGTTGCGGCCGTCGGCTTCCTCCTCCTGCGGGAGATCGCGCAGGTCGTCCAGCTGCCGGATGATCGACGCGGCCCGCTTCAGCAGCGTTTTGCCGGCTGGTGTCAGGTCCACGCCCTTGGTCGACCGGATGAACAGATCGCAGCCAAGGTCGTATTCCAATTGGCTCATCCGGCGGCTCAGCGCTGGCTGGGCGATGTTGCGGTGTTCCGAAGCCTTGTTGATGCTCCGAAAGGCGGCGACATCCATGAAGTACTGAAGCTGGTTCCGGTCAATGCCCAAGGTGATGGTCCTTTCGGCGAAGAAAGCCTGCCTTGATACATACTATGACTGCCGCGCCTGTTTCCAGAGTTTCAGGAGCCTGGTTCCTTGATGCAGTCTTTCGCGAATTGTGCGTAAGCCACCGACAGCCCGTCGCGGACGTCGCCGCGAATGCGCGCCAGTGTTGCCGCATCCGGTTCTGCTGTGGTCGGCACGTCCTTGGGCACGACAAAATCGAACCCCGTCGCGTCCCTGACGGCGGCAACCGTCTGGCCGGGGTGGACGGAGGCAAGTTCGAACCCTCCTGTCGCTGGATCGAACCGGAACAGGCAAAGGTCGGTCAGCAGCCATTTTGGCCCGCCCTGGCGAAAGGCACCTTCGGGAGCCTGTGGGGAGGCTGAGCGGAAATCGACCTTTTGCACCAGGCTGCGTCTGGAGTGCGACGGGAAGAACAGGACGATGTTCGGGATCAGGTAATAAAGCCCCGCCGCGCCGAACGACCCGGTAAAGCGTTTCTTGGGGCGTTTCGGGTCACCGATCGAGACAAGATTGATGTTCGCCTGTCCGTCGACCTGGACCCCGCCAAAGACAAAAGTGTCGAGCCGCCCCTGCGCGGCCATGTCGAAAGGTTCCACGCCGCCGTCGACAAAGGGCGTGCGGTCCGGGTCGCCGTGAATCGACACGAAAAATCCCGGTTGCTGATGTTCGTGCAAAAGCCCCGCAGCGGCGGGGATCGGTGAATTGACGCCGGAGACCATGAAGCGCCCGTCGCCGAAAAGCCCCGACATCGTGGCGATCAGAAATTCTTCTCTGGTGTATTCACGCATCATGCTGCCCCATCGGGTCCGAGGAAGTCGGCCAGCCACCCATCGAAACCTTCGCGGGTCTTCGCGGCGCTGGCGTAGCTGTCGAGCATGGCATCATCGGGCCCGTAGTCCGGCGGCAGGGCGGTTGGTGCCGCGCCGCGCGGGGCCAGCGCGATCAGGTCGATATAGGGCGCGGTCAGCAGCCCGGGGGCCATGGCGCTGTCCTTGACCAGGTTGCCGGGGTGGATCTTTTCCACCGTCACAAGAACCTGTTTTGCGGCGCGGGCCATGGTCTTGAGCTCGCGCCGGTTGCCGACCCAGACATTCCCCGCCTCATCTGCCATCGGCGCGTGCAAGGCGGTCACATCCGGCAGGATGGCCGGGACAACCACCACGGGGTCATGCGGGGGAAAGGGATTGTCGATGACGGACCAGTCACTGCGGTTCTTCAGCATGTCGGATCCGAAGACACCGCGTACTGCCATGAAAGGAAGACGTTTTTCCCCGGCAACAAATCCTGCATGTGTGGCGGGGCAGGTGCTGTCGATCATCTCGATCTCGCCCGCCTCGACGGCGGCGCAGAACCGTGGCGCCAGTCCGCGCGGTCCAAGGCTGACCCCGGCGGCCTCGACCGATGCAACGCAACCGGCACCAACAAGCAGGTCGATGGCAAAGCCGCCGGTCGGCCCCCCGACAAGGCGCAGATCGCGCGCGCCGCGCGCGATCAGGGCACGCACGACAGCCACCGGAACGCCGGAGTTTTCGCTGGGAAGCGCCAGCCGTGCGCCGTCTTTGATCTGTTCTGCCAGCATGGCGACATTTGTGTCTGATCGGGTCATTGGCTGATGCTCCGCTTGGGTAGAAGGCATTCGTCCGGATGTAGATCGGTGATCTCGGGCAAGTCGATCAGATCGCGAAACCGGCGGATCAATGCGTTACCTTCGGCCTTTGGCAGCCCGAAGAGGCGCAGTGCCTTGTTTTCGACAGAGCGGGACAGGGCATCCATATCCGCCAACGGCGTGCCCGCATCGCCATAGGCATTGAACACCTGTCCGTCGGTCAGGGAGACGGTCACCTCGGCGGCCTCGAACCAGAGGTCCGGGTCGATGTCCACGACGACGCGTGCAGCGGTGGCCTGCAGGTCCGTGCGCGCGGTGGTCTTTGCATCGAAGTTGAACGGGTCAGAGGTGTCGACCCCATGCATCGCCATCGCAAGGCAGAAGGGCAGGTTGAACTTGGCCTCCAGCCCGTCCTTGGGCGGATCGGTCAGCACGATGCGGTGGCGCTCTGCCTCGATCCGGACGCGGACCTCGGCGATGTCAGAGAGGGGCAGAGCCTGCTTTGTGTTCAGTTCGTCCCAGGCCATCAGGGCAGCATGGGTCAGGAAACAGGATGCATGGACCTTGAACAGATTGCGATAGAGATGCCAGCCGCCCGCTGCCGGGGCATACGCCGCTGCGGCATCGAAACGCCCGCCAAAGGTCTCGATGAACCCTTTGCCGCGCTCGATGATCTCTGTCCGGCCGGTGATGCCTTTTGAGGCCCAGACCGCCGCCCGCAGCCCGGCCTGCGCGGCCAGCCCGACGTTCAGGCTCTTGGTCATGGAACCGTAATTGCCATGTACACCGCCCGCCTGCGCCACGGCGAGCGCCATGGCCATCTGGGTCTGCGTTTCATCCAGCCGCAGCAGGCGGGAACAGGCGGCGGCGGCCGCAATCGCGCCCAGCGTCGTGCCCTGCCAGCCCTGCTGGAACAGCGATCCGGCGAAGCCCAGTCCGAGTTTGCACATCATTTCGAACCCGGCGATAAAGGCGGTCAGCACCTCGGCGCCGGAGGCCCCGACGTCCTCGCCAAGCGCCAGCAGGGCGGGGGCGATGTTGATGGTCACATGGCCCGGCACCGCGTTGTGCACATCGTCGTAATCCAGCACATGCCCCGCCGTGCCGTTGACAAGTGCGGCCAGCGAGGGCGACACGGCACCGCATTGCCCGACCAATCGGGCGCGGGGGGCGGACGCTTCTGCCTGGGCGTCACCGGTCAGCATTGGCACGGGTTCGATGCCCGCCCCGGCCATGGTCACCGCGTACCAGTCGAGCAGCGCGAGGCTGGCAGCGCGCCGGGCGCGTTCCGGCACGTCTTCCAGCCGAAGGGCGACAACCGAGGCGGCAAGCGCCGCAGTCACACCTTTTGAAGCCGGGGATGCGCTGTCCATTCCGCTCACCCTGTGACCGCGTCTCGCACGCGCACCAGTTTCGTCTTGTGCGACGAGCGCGGGATCGTCCCATCGGGCACCATGGAGACCTTGGCCGGGATGCGCAGCCTGGCCTTGATCTGGTCCTCGATCTCGGAGGCAAGGCTGTCGAAGTCACCCGTCGCGACGCCCTCTCCGGCCTCGACCGTGACGGCCACCGGCGGCACCACGCGCGGCGGCGGCGCATCCAGCACGATCTCAAGCTGGCCATTGGTGCGGGGCCGCAGGCTTTCGACCACCTCCTTGATCGCAGAGGGAAAAATCTTGACCCCGCGCACGTTCAGCAGGTCATCGGCGCGGCCCTGCACCGAATAGCGCGTGCCGAACTCGCCGCAATGCGGGCAGGTGCCCACATGCAGCGTCAGCATGTCGCCAGTGGCATAGCGCAGGCCCGGCCCGGCCTCGTAGTAAAGGCCGGAATGGATGCCTTCGCCGGTCGCGCCGTCTTTCAACTCGATGGGTTCGCGCGTGGCCGGATCGACCAGATCGTACCGGAAGCAGTATTCATCGGCCAGAAAATGAAGCCCGTTGTGATGCTCTCCGCCACATTCCAGCGCCGCGTTGCCCCATCCGCCAAGCATGGTGTCAAAGACCTTCGCGCCGTAACCCTCTTGCAGCTTCTTGCGCACCGGCGGGATCGCGGGGCCGGGTTCACCGCCGCAAAAGACGATGTCGACGCCAAATGCGCTGGCCGGCTTGCCCAGTTCTTCGGGGGCGCGGTCAATCAGATAGCTGAGGAAAGATGGCGTGCCGGCGATGACGCGCGGGCGGCAGGCGGCAAGATATTGCAGCGCGCGGCTGACGCCCGCCTCGGCCCCCAGCGGGATCGGATGCGCGCCGTAGGCCTCCAGCGATTGCATGAAGGTCGTGCCGCCCAGCCACATGCTGAGGCCAAAGAGGTGCAGCACGGTATCGCCGGGGCGCACGCCTGCCTTCTTTAGCATCCGACCGACCATCTCGTAGGTCATATCGAGGTCGCGGCGCGTAAAGAGGTAGAAGGTCGGCATCCCGGTCGTGCCCGAGGTGCCCGCCACATGGATGATGGAGTCTTTCGGCACACAGGTATGCAGACCGAAGGAATGACCGTATTTTTCCAGGCTGGCCTGCTGCGAGGCGCGGTGATCGGCCTTGGTCATGAAGGCGGGCAGACGCCGGAAATCGTCCATCGTCTTGATGTCTGCACCACGGTTGATCCCGGCATCCCGCAGCTTAGGGCCGTAGAATTCATTGCCGATGCAATGGTCGATCTGGGCGGGAATGCGCGCAAGGCGGATCGCGTCAAGCGCCGCGAGATAGGCCGGAGCGTCTTCGCGGGCGATGGCATCGTCCCTTGTGGCAAGCAGTTTTTGTATGGTCATGACGGCTCTCCCTTCCATCAGCAGCAAACCGCAGGCAGCGGGATCAATGCACGGGTGCATCTTTTGAAAACGGTTTGCTTCGTTGCGTTCTGTGTAGATTCCGATCAGAGGACCCGCGTTATACTGTCTTGATATAGGTGGGTTCCCGGCAGCTCGCGTTAAGGAGGGTAGCAGAACGGCTGGCTCGTTTCAGGCGTCATGCCTGCCTGCGGGGCCAGTCAGTGATCAGACCAAAAACGTGAGGCTCCATGTCCGAAAGTCAGATGCCCGATTACCGAACCCTTCTCATCCGTTCAGGCGTCACCCTGCTGACCGAGCAGGACCTGACGGATCTTACCCCGGGCCTGCGGGCGATCGACGGCAAGATCGAAGCGCTTCGGAAACTGGCGGCCAGGGATGAGGGTACATTTCCGGGTCCGATTGATGAGGCGGTGCGGTCTGATGGCTGAGTTCGACACGATTGCCGCCGCCGCCGCCGCGCTGGAAGCAGGCAGGATCAGCGCCGTTGAACTGGTGCAGGACAGGCTCGATTTATGTCAGCGTGTTGAACCCAAGCTGCACAGCTTCATCACCCTGGACAGGCAAGGCGCATTAAAAGCCGCCGCCGAGGCTGATGCTGCGCGGGCGGGCGGGCGTGCGACACCGCTGACCGGAATACCCGTCGGGGTGAAGGATGTGATTGACGTGGCAGGCCTGCCCGCAACCGGGCATTCGCGCCTTTACGCGGAGCGGACTGCGCAAAAGGATGCCTTTGCCGTGGCGCGGCTGCGCGCGGCTGGGGCCGTGTTCATGGGCAAGCTGGCCACCAACGAATTCGCCATCGGGCTGCATGACCCCGATACGGCGCTGGCCCCGCAACCGCGCAATCCCTGGAACCTCGCACATAGCACGGGCGGGTCGTCCTCGGGTGCGGGAACATCCGTCGCGGCGGGCGAAGTGCTGGGCGCTTTGGGCACCGATACCGGTGGCTCGATCCGGGTGCCTGCGGCCTTCAATGGCATTGCGGGGCTGAAACCCTCGCGTGGCCTGGTCAGCCGCACGGGCACCATGCCCCTGTCGGAAACGATGGATTCGCTCGGGCCGATGGCGCGTACCGTGCAGGATCTTGCCTTGCTGCTGGACGGCATCGTCGGCGCGGATCCTGCGGAAACCGCGCAGATGGTGACGCCGGAAGGTTCCTTCGATGTGGCCAGCCGCGATTGCCCGACCGGGCTGCGCTATCTCAGGCTGCGGCGCTACGATCATCTTTTGCCGGAGGGTCAGATTGCGGCGCTCGACACTGCAGAGGCTGCGCTGGTTGCAAGTGGCGCACAGGCGGTAGAGGTGGATCTGCCCGACCTGGATGCGATAGATGCGGTTGGAACGCTGATGGCCACCTGCGAAAGCTGGCATTACCACCGCGAAAGGCTGGCACAACAACCGGAGAAATACGGGCGCGATGCGCGGTTGAAACTGATGATCGGCGCATTGATTTCCGGAGACGACTACCTGCTGGCTTCCCGCCTGCGGCAGCGGTTCATTGCGGAATTTTCGGGCCTGTTCACGAAGGTGGACGTGATCCTGACCCATCCCGTGCTTGGCGCCGCACCGCGCGCGCCGGATCGTCCGAAAGTCAGCTTTGCCACATGGGCCCACGCGGGGTTCAACATGCAGATCAATGTGATCGGCGTGCCGGGGCTGGTCCTGCGGACGGGCATGGACGGTGATCTGCCTGTGGGCGCGCAGCTTTGGGGCGGCCATGGACGGGACGCGCTGCTGCTTGCCGTTGGCCGGGCGATGGAGCGATATCTGGCGGACAGGGGCGACTTGCCGGATTGGCCGCAGTTTGGTGACTGAGAAACATGGCCATGGAAACGGGCGGTTTGGCTTCGCCAGGAAATATGGGCCGATCGGGGTCTTGAATTGAAAGGGTTTCAAATATGAGCGAGCGGATCATCAAGGTTGCCGCCGTGCAAAGCGAACCGGTCTGGTTCGACCTGGCCGGGACGACGCAGAAAACCATCCGGCTGATCGCCGAGGCGGCGGAGCAGGGCGCCCGGCTGATTGCTTTCCCTGAATTGTGGCTGCCGGGATATCCCATTTTCCTGTGGCTGGGGGACGAAGGCTGGCAGGCCAGCCGGCGCGCGCGCTATATCGAGAATTCGGTCATGCTGAACGGACCCGAGCATCAGGCCATTGCAGCCGCCGCGCGCGCGCACGGGATCGAGGTTGTGCTGGGCCTGTCCGAACGTGACGCGGCGGGCAGGATCTACATCTCGCAATGGATCATCGACGCCGAGGGCAAGACGGTGATGACACGCCGCAAGTTGAAACCGCCAAGCCTCGAAGGCGGGTTCTTTGCCTCGGGCGATCCGGATACGAACCTCAAGGTGGTAAAGACCGCGGTGGGTACCATCGGCGCGCTCAACTGTGCCGAGCACAAGCGCCCCATGCTGCGCCACCTGATGTATTCGCAAAGCGAAGAGATCCATGTGGCCGCATGGCCCGCATTGGGGCTGGTCCCAAAGGTCGTGATCATGAATGCCAAGACCATCATGGGCACCACAAGCGCCTATGCCGCCGAAGGCGGAATGTACGTGCTGGCCCCCACGCTGGTGATCGGCGCGGAGATCTTTGCCGAATTCACCGACACACCCGAACGGGCAGAGAAGATTTCGCTGGGCGGCGGTGCGACGCATATATTCGACCCCGAGGGTCAGGATGCCGTGCCGCCGCTGCCGCATGACACGGACGGTTTGCTGATCGCCGAAATCGACCTGTCCCGCCTGCGGCTCGACTATTTCGACCCCGATCCGCTGGCCCCGGTTCCGGCAGATTAGGCCGGGGGTCGATTGTTTCACCAAAGACCCGCACGGCGTTGGCGCGACGCAGCATCCAGATGCTCAGATCGTGTAGCAGGAAGCCACCATGCTGACCTGTAATTTCGCCGCAGGAAACACCAGATGGTTGTCACAACACGAAAGAACGACTTATGGACAGGACATATCGGTTCACCTACCTCTTCGATCCGCTCTGCGGTTGGTGTTATGCCGCCGCACCGGCATTGGAACGGATCGCAGAGCGCCATGGCGACAGTCTGCGGTTAGTGCCGACGGGGTTGTTTTCCGAACTTCGCCCGGTGGCGACCATCGCAGATCATGCGCGGGCAAATGACGATCGTATCCAGGAACTGACGGGTCAGCCCTTTACCAACGCCTATCATCAGGGCGTGATGCGCGCGCCCGGCGGCCTGTTAAGTTCGCTGCCCCTGACGCGTGCGCTTGTCGCGCTGGGTCTGATCGACCCCGCACTGGAACCGCGGTTCCTGCACGAGGCGCAGACCGCGCGCTATGTAGAGGGCCGCGATACGTCGCGCGTTGAAGTCGTCGCGGGCGTTGCCCACCGCGTCGCGCAGGCTGCAGGCTTTCAGGTCAATGAGGCTGATCTGCGGGTCAGGCTCTCGGAAGACCCGCTCCTTGCCGCCGAAACAGACGGCCGCATTCTTGAAGGCCGGAAGATGATGGAAATGCTGGGCCTTCGGGGTATCCCGCAACTTGTCGTCACTGACAGCGGCGGAACCCGCACCGTGGACAGCCAAACACTTTATGCAGGCGGAGACGCCGTTCTCGGCGCATTAGGCGATGCCGCGTAACCAGTGACGCCTCAGGTGTCCAGCGTTGCAACGGCCGCCGACCGCTTGTGCCGGAACCTTATCAAGGGGTGAACGAGGATGACCACGCAATCAGAACCCGAACGCACAGTTAAACCAGCCGCGCTGCGGGGGCTCAGGGAACGCTGCTCTGTGCTCTCGCGAGGGTGCTGGCTCTGCTTTTGTTGCCACGCATGAAGGGGCTGGTGGTCGCGAGGATCAACTCAGGCGGAACCGTCGCGCGCGGTGGGCAACCAGCGCGGCGCTCATCGACAGCAATGCGAAAAAGCACAGAAGCAGGGCAAAGGCATAGCGGACAGAGCCGTCGCAATGCCCTGTGCACCCTGCTGCGAAGGTGTTGAGGCTGCGAAAGTAGACCAATGTGCCCAGTCCGACACCCAGGCTGGCCCCGACGGTACGGCTGAGCTGCACAAAGGCGGTTGCCCGGCCCATCATGTCGGGCGGTGTATTGGCCTGTACGCTGATGTTGACCACGTTCAGCGTCGTGCCCATCCACATGCCGGCGGTCCCAAGTGCGATTGCTGTCTGCCATGCGCCAAGCCGGTCCATGAACAGGGCCAGCCCGATCATGGAACATGCAAAGACCGCGAGGCCGATGGCAGGGAAGATCATCATCCGCCCCGTTTTGCGCACCAGCAGGCCGGTCAGGATCGAACCCACCCCGACCGCGCCGAGAAAGGGCATCATCACCAGCCCGATCTGTCGCAGGTCCAGACCGTAGTAGTCGCGGAACAGGAGCGGAAACAGGCTGACCACGCCCGTGAACAGCGCCCCATAGAGAAACGCGACCAACCCGCATTTCCAGACCATAGGAATGCGCACCAGCTCCAGCGGCACCAGCGCATCCTCCCTGGCCCGCATCCACAGGATCATGACGGCAAGCGAAAGGACGAAGCCCCCGATCCAGATCAGTGCAAGGCCAATGCGATCAGGTTCGGCCAGCGTTTGCGAGGCGAGGATGATGCAACAGACCGAGATGATGAGAAAGAGCGTGCCCCACCAGTCGAAATTCAGCTCAACAGGGGGGCGGGCGGGACGGCTTCTCCGCCGCGCTTGCCACAGGATGGCGGCAGCCGTCAAAGCCATGGGAATGAGCGCGTAGAAAACCGATTGCCAGCCGAAGGCGGCGATCAAGAGGCTGCCGACCACCGGCCCGAAGGTGTTGGCAAAGAAGGCGACGGCCACAAGATAGCCCTGAAAGGCCGCCCGGTCGCGCGGTGGAATGCGTTGCGCGAGGAAAGCCTGCGGCAACGCCAGCAACCCGCCGCCGCCCACGCCCTGGACGAACCGCGCGACCAGCAAGACGGGATAGGTCGGTGCCTGTGCGGCAAGCAGGCTGCCCGCGGCAAAGATCAGCAGGGAATAGACCAGCATCCGCATCGGGCCAAAGGAATCGCCGAGCTGACCAAGGACGATGGTCGCAACCGATGCCGGAATGAAGAAGGCCGCCAGAATCCAGACCAACCCCGTTTCTGCACCCGCCATCTGGGCGATGGTCGTGGCGGACGTGGCCATGATGGATTGTTCCAGCCCCGCGATGGCAATGGGCAGCGCGGCAAGAACGATATAGCGATAAGGGCCCACGCGTGCTGCTCTTTCCTTGTTATCCGCCGATGGCATCTCGGCATCCGCTTCATACCCTCCACCGATGGCAGCTTGCATATGCTCATCGTCGATAGCAGCCGTTAAGCCCGCCCCTTTCGGAAGGGACGGGCCGGGCTGTCAGAAAGAGTGTCCTGCGATCACAGCCTTCCCACGAGAAACAGCGAGAGCGCGGGCACAAGGATCAGCAATGCCAGCCGGAAAAGGTCGGCCAGAATGAAGGGCATCACGCCCCGGTAGATATTGACCAGACCGATGTCGGGTGCCAGCCGGTTGAGCAGGAAGACGTTCATGCCGATGGGCGGTGTCATCATTCCAAGGTTGATCAGCACCAGCATGATCACGCCCCACCAGACCGGATCGTAACCCAGCCCCGTGACCACGGGCAGGACGAAAGGCAGGGTGATCAGCATCGCTGCCATCTCGTCAAAGATCGCACCGAGGATCAGGTACAGCAGCACCAGTAAACCGATCACGGCCAGCGGTGGAAAATCCATCTGCGCCAGCTGTCGCGCCAGGTCGTCAGAGACTTGGGTGAGGCCGACGAAATAGGTCATGATGGAGGCACCGATGATCGAGATATAGATCATCGCCGTGTTGGCCGCGGATTCGCGGAGCGCGCCCAGAAAGACTTCCATCGTGACCTTCGACCGCAGCAGCGAGATGACAAAGGTCAGCAGCGCCCCGACAGAGGCGGCTTCGGTTACGGTGAAGACACCGCCATAGATACCGCCCGAAACCGTGCCGAAAAGGATCAGCGCCGGTATGCAGTTGCGCGCAGCTTCCCGCAGTTCGCTGCGCGGCACTGCCATCGGGGTCGGCATCGCATCGGGATTGCGCCACCCATAGATCCAGATCGCGGCCAGGTATCCCAGCACGGCGAGGATGGCGGGGATGATTACCGCAACGAAGAGGTCGAGGATAAATTGTTCGGCAATCACGCCATAGACCACAAGGATGATCGAAGGCGGCACCATGGCGCCCAGTGTCCCGCCCGCAGCCACAGTGCCGGCGGCAAGGCCCGGTTCGTAACCCCGGTCGCGCATCTGTGGCAGGGCAAGCTTGCCGAAAGTTGCCGTGGTGGCCACCGAACTCCCCGCGATGGACCCGAAAAGCCCGCAGCCGATCACCGTTGCCATGGCCACGCCGCCACGCCAGCGCCCCACAAGGGCCGAGGCCAGGCGATAGATATCGTCGGCCAGCCCCCCGGCGTTGGCGAAACTGCCCATCAGCAGAAACAGAGGGATAACCGCGATGTCCACCGTGCCGAAGATCGACGCAGGCTCCGAGGCCAGCAGCGAAAAGGCTGCCTTGAAGTTCGCAAGCAGGCCAAAGCTGACCACGCCGACGACCGTCATCGCAATACCGACGGGAACATGAAGCATTATCAGCGCGAAGATCGCGACGAGGGAAAGCATGACAAGGATGACCGGTTCCATCAGGTTTCCTGCTTCAGCGTTTCGTGGACCGCCACGCGGTCAATGTTTCCGGTCAGAACGATCAGCAGCTGTATCGACGTCGCCAGGCCCAGGATCGCGGATGCGGCAAACCACATCGGTGCCAGCGGCAGTTGCAGTATCTGTGTGACATCGTTGTAGCCGGCCATGCGCATGCCCTGCCGCCAGAATTGCCAGACGAAGGCCGCCAGTATGAAAAGGGTCACGATATTCCCGAACCACTCGAACCGTCTGAACCAGCGCGGCCCCAGAAATTTGCCGAAACTGTCGATCTTGATGTGATGGCCGCTGTCCACCATCAGTGGGAAGAATCCGATCACGCCGATCGTCAGCACATAGAGGACCAGGTCGTTCGCCCCGAAGAACGGCCGGTTGATCACCGACCGCATGATGACTTCGTAGAGCGTGACAACAGCCGCGACGAGGACCAGGCCCCCGGAGACATAGGCAACCAGCCTCGCCGCGTGATGCAGGCCCCGTTCGAGGAGCTTGATCATTTCCAGCCAGTCTCGCGGAAGGTCTGGACTTCAGCTCTCAGCGCCTCGACAAGGGCCGAGCCATCTGCGTTTGCCTCGATCCAGGCCTGAACCAGCGGGCCGGTGACCTCTTCCGCTTTCGCGAGATCCGCCTCCGACGGGGTGTAGACGGATTTGCCTTCGGTTGCAGCGAATTCGTCGCGCTTCGCGGCCTCGACCCGTTCCACTGTCTCGGCCCACATCTGTCCGAAATGCAGGCCGCGATGCGCATCCAGAACCGCGCGGGCCTCCTCGGGCAGACCGTCATAGGCTTCGCGGTTCATGAACACGGCGCAGGGACTTGCGCCCAGCGGGATCTCCAGCGCCGAGATTGCGACCTCGCTTTGCTTGAAAATGCTGGCGGGGGTGAAACCAACCAGGTCAAAGTCTAGCTGGCCGCGCGACATCGCTTCGGCGGCGGTGGCGAAGTTGAAGCCGGAGACCGGGACTGCACCCAGTGCCTTCAGAATGTCTTGTGCCAGCGGGTTGGTGGCGGACCCGCGCAGCCCTTCGAGCGCCGCGATGGTCGGCACGTCTTCCACCGACATCACGTTGGTGGGCGCTGGCGTGCACAGCAGCAGCGGTACAACATCGTCCCAGCCGCTCAGCATCTCGCGTTCGTACAGTTTCCAGTGGGCATAGGTGCCCTCGCTCGCGTTGCGGATCACCAGCGGCAAGGTTGTTACCAGATCGTTGGGAAATTTGTTTGGCGTCAGGAACGGAAAGCCGAAGGCGATGTCGGTCACACCGTTCTGCACCAGTTCAAGCTGGGCGCGCGGATCGCGGCCAAGCGCGCCGCCGGGAAAAAGCTCGATTTCCAGCGCGCCGTTTGAGGCGGCGTTCACTTCGTCGATCCATTGCTGGAACATCTGCGAAACCGGCGTGGTCGGGGGTTCAATGGTCGCGAACTTGAGCTGAACGGCCTCGGCCAGGGCCGATACCGGCGCAAGCATGGCGATTGCGATGGCGGTGCTGCCGAAGAATTTCTTTATGATGCTGGTCATGGTGTTGTACCTACTGTTGGATGTCTTGCCGGGGTGTTTCCCGGTCTGTTGTGGGAAGGATAATGATGCTTTCCATCGCCGGGACGTTATACTTTGTCTGCATAGGTCCCGGGATGTTCAGGCCTGCAGGATCTCGCCAAGGTGGCCTTGTCCCCACTCTGACCAGGATCCGTCGTAAAGCTGTGCCGGCCGGTCGATCCGGGCGAGGCCAAGGGCGAGAACACAGGCCGTCATGCCGGACCCGCAACTGACGACCGGAGTCGTTTCTGGCGCGCCGCCGAATATGTCGATCAGCTGCGCCGGCGTCGCGAAACTGCCGTCTGGCTGGGTAAGGCTGGTGAAAGGCACGCAGGTCGCGCCGCGCATATGGCCGCTTTGCAAACCCGCCCGCGGTTCCGGCGCGCGCCCGTCGAACCGGTCCTGCGACCGGGCATCGAGGATGACCGGACTTATCCGCTCGATCTCGTCGCGCAGGCTTTGACCGTCGATCACGCTTGCGGCGTCCAGGGACCAGTTGCGCGGCGCGACCGGGCGCGGTTCTTCTTCACCATTGGCCACTGCATGACCTGCGTCAGTCCAGGCTTGCAGCCCGCCGTTCAGGACATAGACCTGCGATATGCCGTAGAGCCTGAGCGTCATCCAGACACGCGGTGCGCTGAAATGGTTGGCGCTTCGGTCGTAGACCACCACCGGGGTGCTGCCGTCGATGCCCAGACGGGCCATGCCATCGGCGAAAATATCGGGATCGGGCAGCATATGCGGCAGCCCGTTTGTCGTGCTGGCGATTTCGTCGATTTCGAACAATTGCGCGCCGGGGATATGCGCCTCAAGGTATTCCGCGCGGCTGCGTTCAGGGTCGGGCGGCAGGAAATAGGTCGCGTCCAGCACCACCGCCTGCGCCAGATTTTCGGCAAGCCAGTTTGGGCTGACAAGAGGGTCGTAGGTCATGCGTTACCAGTCCTTTCGGGTGGGAAAATCTTCTGCGGGTTCATGAGGTCATCGGGGTCGAGCGTGGCTTTGATCCGGCGCATCAGTTTCAGCGCGGTGCCGTGTTCACGTTCCATGTACTTGCGTTTGCCAAGACCCACGCCGTGTTCGCCGGTGCAGGTGCCGTCGCATTCCAGGGCACGTTCCACCATGGCGTCATTGATGCGCGCCACGGCCTCCTGCTCTTCGGCGGACTCGGGGTCGAGTGAAAAGACCACGTGGAAATTTCCGTCTCCCACGTGACCCATGATCGAGGCGGGGACCGGACAATCGGCCAGAAGTGCCTTGGCATGTTCGATGCAACCGGGCAGGGCAGAGATCGGCACGCAGACATCGCTGGCCCAGCCCCGCGCTCCCGGCCGCTGGCGCACTGTGGCGGTATAGGCCGAATGCCGCGCGGCCCAGAGGCGCGAACGGTCTTCTTCCTTTGCGGCCCAGCGGAAGTCCGACCCGCCGTGATCTTCTGCGATCTGCTGGAACATCTCGACCTGTTCACCCACGCCGGCTTCGGACCCGTGGAATTCGAGGAACAGCGTGTCGGCCTCTGCTTCTTCGAGATTGGAAAAGGCGTTCACCGCACGGATGCAGCCCGCATCCAGATATTCGATCCGCGCGAGCGGCAGGCCGATCTGGATCGCCACGGAGGCCGCCTCGCTTGCCGACAGCGGGTCGGGGAAAGTGCAGACGGCCGAGCGCACCGCTTCGGGCCGCCCATGCAGGCGCAGTGTGACCTCGGTGATGATGCCGATCGTCCCTTCGGAGCCGGTGAAAAGATGCGTGAGATCGTAACCGGCAGAAGACTTGCGCGCCCGGCGAGCCGTCCGCAGGATTTCACCATCCGGCATGACGACGGTGAGGCTGATCACGTTGTCCGCCATGGTGCCATACCTGACAGCGGTGGTGCCCGACGCCCGTGTGGCCGTCATTCCGCCCAGGGTGGCATTGGCGCCCGGGTCCACGGGAAAGAACAGGCCGGTCTCGCGCAGGTGTTCATTCAGCGCCTCACGCGTCACTCCCGCCTCTACGGTGCAATCGAGGTCGGCAGGCCGCACGTCGAGGACGCGGTTCATCAGCGTCATGTCAATGCACAACCCGCCTTCGGCTGCCGAAGCGTTCCCCTCCAGCGATGACCCGTTGCCATAGGCCACGATGGGCGTGCCGTAGAAGGCACAAAGATTGACGATCTGTGACACTTCCTCGGTCGACACCGGGCGCGCGACGGCCTCGGGAGGCATCGGCTGGTGATGCGCTTCGGTCCCGGCATGTGCTTCCCGCTCAGCCATGCTTTGCGAGAACCGGTCTCCCAGCATGGCGCTGAGCAACCGGGGGAGGTCTGCTGCGAGGGTCAAAGCTGTTTCCTTCCGCATTCGTGGGGCTGTCGGAAGGACAGGATAAACAGGCAACCCGGCAGCCCGCATATGCCAATGGGAGATAACGGCCAGCTGGTACCTCGGGAGCCGACCATCAGCGTCAGGAAAAATGCGCCTGCACCGTCACGGCAGCCTCAAGCCCGCCGTCGGTTGCGATGTTTGTGCCGTTGATCCAACGCGCGGCGTCGGAGCTCAGGAACAGGATGGCCGGTGCAATGTCGTCGGGGGTGCCCGCGCGGCCCACGGCGTCGACGTCGGAATTCACCCGTGCGTCGCCCAGCACATCGCGGAACTGTTGCAGGATCGGTGTTTCGACCGGGCCGGGCGAGACCGCGTTCACCCGGATGCCCCGGCTCCGGAACTGCTCCTGATGCGCGGCCAGCATGGTCCAGACCAGCAGGATTTCCTTGGACACCGGATAGCCCGCGTCGTTCGGGATGTCATGCTGCGCCACGATCTCCGCCGCGTCGGGAAAACCGGTCGTGCGGGCAATGGCCGCAGCACGCGCGCCATTCCCCCGCCAGCCGTAGCCCGCGATGGAGGCGACATTCACCACCGACCCGCCTTCGCGCAGCTTTGGTGCCAGTGCCTCGCTCAGGGCGCGCAAACCGAAGAAGTTGATCGCCAGCGTGTCTGCCGCCCCGCTCTTGCCCGAGACGCCCGCGACATTGCACAGCGCATCCAGCCGGTCGGGCAGGGCGCCCGCGATGGAAGCCACGCCCTCAGCGGTCGAGATGTCGCCCTTCAGGAACTGGCCGAAGCTTTGCTCTGGCTTGCTGCGGTCGATACCGATCACATTTGCACCCATCTGGCCCGCCAGCTCGGCGGTGCGGCACCCGATGCCGCTGGCCACGCCGGTGACCACGATGGTCTTTCCAAACAGCATGAACGATTTCCTTATTTTGAAGGGGTTTCCATGTGAACGCGGTAGCCCAGCGGCATCAGGCTGACGCCTGTCCTTGTGGCGATCCAGCCCCACAGGCCCTTGGGCAACAGCAGGGAAAACAATAGCGCCGCCGCCCCCAGACCGATCAGATACCAGACGCCAGTGGCCGCGAACCACGTTTCCGCAGCAAAGAAGATCAGCGCGCCAAGGATGGCGCCCTCGAAACGGCCCAGCCCGCCGACCAGCACCATGAAGATCATATAGGCCGTCCATTGCACGCTGAAATAGGTCTTGGGCTGGAAGGCCGAGACCTGGGCCAGCCAGAGTGCGCCCGCGACGGCGGTGCCAAAACCCGCCAGCACGAAGAACAGCCGCTTGGTGCGCATCGGGTTCACGCCGACGGAATCCGCCGCCTCCTCATTGTCGCGGATCGCCTGCATCGCCAGCCCCGAAGGCGTGCGCAGCACCGCGAACAGCAGTGCCAGAAGCCCCACCATGCCGATCAGCGCGGCCCAGAAGATCATCATCCGCCGGTCCGCGATGGCATAGGCGTTCAGCGAGATCAGCGAGGTGCCGGTTTCACCCTGGATCAGCGGGTCGAGGTTGACGCAAAGATGCGCGATGGAGGCCAGCACCCACATGCCGATGGCGAACTCGCCCGCGCGAAGGTGCAGCATGAAGAGCGACAGCACCCAGGACAATCCGGCAATGATCCCGGCACCCAGCAGCATGGCGGCAAAGGGGTTGATCCCCGCATCGGCCAGCCGGATCGTCATGTAGGCGCCGAGGCCGAAGAACAGCTGGTTGCCGATGGACACCAAGCCGCCATAACCGGCCATCGCGTTCCACATGGCGGCGAGGATCACGTAGATGAACAGCACCGTCAGCCGCTCGTTCACGCTGTCGCTGGCAAAGGCCGGAACCAGCGCCAGGATCAGGATCAATGCAGCGGCCAGCGTAAAGGTCAGTTTGGACTGCCATGTCCAGCGATGGATGGTCATTGTGCTGCTCCTTTCCGGGTCAGCTGCGCTATGCCCGCCAGCCTCAGCGGGGCTTTGCCCTTCAGCGCGAGGCGAATGAAAAGGACGACGAGAAAGGCGATGTGCCCGCCCAGCAAGAAACCCTGCGGGTGGATCTGCGCGCCGACGGATTGGGCCACGGCCAGAACGATGGCGCCGGCAAGCACGCCCCAAAGCGACCGCGCGCCGCCGATGATCGTCGCCTCGAAGGCAAACAGCAGCTGCGGTGCGCCCGCATAGGCGTCGAACGTACCGCGCAGGCCAAGTGCCGCGCCGGAGACGGCGACGGTCATGGTGGCGAGTGCCGCAGCGATCCCGGCGGCGCGCCGCGCGTCCACCCCGACCAGACCTGCGGTGTCCGGATCGGCGGCTGTGGCGCGGATCTGTCGGCCAAGCGCGGTGCGTTTCAGCAGCAGGTCCAACCCGCCGATGATGACGATCACCGCGATCAGGATATAGACCGGCAGTTTGCCCACATAGATATTGCCCGGCAGTTCGTAGGCTTCCCAACTGAGATCGCCGACCATGGGCGACAGTGACCGCGTGTCAGCGCCGAACTGCTGGAACAGCAGGTTGTCCAGCACGATGGCAAGGCCAAAGGTGGACAGCACCGGCAACAGCTCGCCCCCGCGCACCGCGCGTTCCAGAACCAGCCGTTGCAGCAACCAGCCTGCCACGCCCATAACCGGCACAACCGCCAGCAGAGCGACGAAGGGCGACATATCGAAGGTGTCCGAGAGGCTCCAGACCGCATAGGCGCTGACCACGGCCAGCGAGCCATGGGCAAGGTTGATGACCCGCATGACCTGGAACATGAAGGCCAGCCCGCAGGCGATGAGGGCGTAATAACCGCCCAAAAGGACGGCCTGGATCAGGATATTGGTCATGCGTGTTCCCCCTGCGGAGCGGTGCCGAAATAGGCCGCCGTGATCGCCTCGCGGGTGGTTTCACCCATCGGACTGTCGAGCACCACATGCCCTTCGAGCATGCAGATCACCCGGTCGGCCACGGCCATGGCGCGCGACAGATCCTGTTCGACAAGGATGATCGTGGTGCCCGTTTTCATCAGGCCATCAAGCGAGGCATAGACCTGATCGACCACCAGCGGTGACAGTCCAAGGCTGACCTCGTCGAGGATCAACACATCGGGGTTGGACATCAGCGCCCGCCCGATGGCCGTTGCCTGTTGTTCACCACCCGACATGGTGCCAGTTGCGGAATGGCGGCGTTTGACGAGGTTGGGGAAGGTTTCAAAGATGCGCTCGACCGTCCAGTCGCCCGTCCGGCCAACGGTGCGGCCCAGCTTGAGGTTTTCTTCCACCGTCATGTCGAGGAACAGCTTGCGCCCCTCGGGGACCAAAGCCAGCCCGGAGGCCACGCGCAGATGGCTGGGCATATGGGTGATGTCGGTGCCGCTCAGCTGGACGGTTCCGGCCTTGACCGGGTTCGCCCCGGCCAGCGCCCGCAGAAGTGTGGTTTTGCCCGCGCCATTGGCGCCAACGATGGCAAGGATCTCTCCCTGTTCCACGTTGAAGCTCACATCGCGCACGGCGCGGAACTGGCCATAGCGCACATCCAGATCGGTAACGCGCAGAATACTCATGCGGGTGCTCCTCCGAGATAGGCGGAAACAACCTGCGCGTCGGTCATGACCGTTTCCGGGTCCCCTTCGGCGATGATGCGGCCTGCGTCCATGCAGACCAGCCGTTCGGCCACCTGCAAAAGGATGCGCACGATATGTTCGATCCAGACAATGCCGATGCCGCGCGCGCGCAACGAGCGGATCGTGTCCACCAGCTCTGACGCCTCGGCATCTGTCAGCCCGCCGCCGATCTCGTCCAGCAGCAACAGGCGCGGCGAAGTGGCCAGTGCGCGGGCCAGCTCCAGCCGCTTGCGGTCCAGCAGGCCGACGCTTTCCGCCGGTCGGTTGGCAACCTCGATCATCCCGCAGACCTGCAACGCGTCCAGCGCCAGGTCATACGCCTCGCCCTTGCGCCGCGCCCCGGCATGGGTTGCGGCGACAAGGACATTTTCAAAGATCGTGATGCCCGAGAACGGCTTGGGGATCTGATGCGTGCGCACCAGCCCTTGTGCCGCCCGATCACGTGCAGGCAGGGCGCTGACCTCGCTCCCATTCAGATGGATCGTACCTTGGGTCGGAGGCGTAGCCCCCGACAGGACGCTCAGCAGGGTGGACTTGCCCGCACCGTTCGGCCCGATGATCCCCACCGCCTCGTTCGAGGTCAGCGAGAAATCGATTCCGTTCAGCACAGGCAGCGATCCATAAGACTTGTGGATCCCCGCACCCGTGAGCCGGGCCTCTGGCCCGGCCTGTGTCGCTGCGCCCGTCATTCGTTATACGGGACAAGGTTGGAGGTGATCGGCACGTTCGGGTCGGTCGCGTTGTTGACCAGCACATAGTCCAGATCGAACGGGCCGTCCTTTGCCTTGACCCATTGCGACCCGAGGATCGGGCCATGCGCCACGTTGGGAACAGGGCCGGAGGTGAAATCGACCTGACCGCCGATAGTTTTCACGTTCAGCGTGGCGATGGCGTCGCGCACCGCTTCCTTGGACTTTGGATCGCTCGAGGCCTTCAGCGCCAGGATGCCAGCATCAAGCAGCGACAGGGTCGCGCCAAGCTGTTGGGTCCACTGTTCGCCGCTTTGCGCTTCCCAACCGTCGGCCAGTTCGTGGCCTGTCTGGCCGGTGACGGGCGAGGCATAAGGGAAATCACGGTGCCAATAGGCGGCCGAGGCCATACCTTCGGCCAGCGAACCCATGGCTTCCATTTCTGACGGGAAGAGGCCGGTCTTGGCGGTCTGCATGATCTTGACCTGACGGGTCAGACCCTGCTGCGCAGCCTGACGCCAGAAGGCGGCGAAATCCGGCGGGATCGGGAAGGAGTTGATGATCTCGACCCCTTCGGATTTGAACAGCGCGATCTGCGTCGAATAGTCGGTGGTGCCGGTTTCATAGGCACCGGGATCGACGATGGTATAGCCTGCTTCCTCCAGCTGGGGGGCCAGCACGGCGCGCACGGCATTGCCGTCGGCGTCGTTCGGATACATTACGCCGACTTTCATGTTCGTTTCGATCGACGGCCATGTCGATGTGTAGGTCTTGAAGATTTCACCCACACCAAAGCCAAAATGATAGGTCCATTTGAACGGCGAAGGCGCGCCCGGCTTGGCACCACGGCCAAAATACCACGCTTCCCAGGGCATCACGGTGGACAGGCACGGCACGCCCGCCGCCTCGCAGGCGTCCGAAACCGGGTTGATGACCTCGGGGGTGGAGACGGCCAGCATCAGGTCGATGCCTTCGTTGATCAGCTCCTTGGCCAGCTGCGCGGCGCGGGCCGGATCGGACTGGGTGTCGCGGTCGAGGATTTCGACCGCGTAGGTCTTGCCCGCAACCTCTATGCCATCCGTCAAGGCCGCGCGGACCTGTTCCAGCACGTAACCGTCTGTCTTGCCAAAGCCTGCCAGCGGTCCGGTGCGGGGGCTGACAAAGCCGATGCGGATGGTGTCGGCATCCTGCGCCAGCGCCCCCCGGGCGGACAGCACAAGCGTGGTCGAGGCCAGAAGGCCGGAGAACTGACGTCGGTTCAGTTTGATATGTGTCATGGTCGTTTCCCTGTTGGTTTGCCCTTTGGCGGGCATTGTTTTTCCCGGTGTCCGGGTATGGTTGGCACCCGCGTCTTTCGCGGGTCTGCGGGCGGCGACGAGGGCGGTTCTGTCCCGTTGGCTGTCTGCCGTGGCCCGGTCAGGCGACGCATCGCTTGGGGGAGAATTGAGCGATACAAAGTGCCGACCGAGCCTGACCGACACGCGGGCCTAGGCCTCTTCCGCGTCCTCGTAGGGGACCGGGGTAAAGGTGCCAGTGCCGTTGTGTTCTTCCATCACGCGGCGTTTCTCGCGGTTCACCACCAGCTTCAGCACGTCAGGCCGCGCGTAGTGACCTGCCGGATCGGCGGCCCCCTTTGCGATGGCCAACATGGCCGGATCGAGGTCGGCGTAGAGAATGCCTTCTTCGTCCTCGGCCAGCGGCGCGCACAGCGGGCGGCCATCGGGGCCAAAGATCTGGGCAAAACCGCCGCCGGGTTTCGAAGTCTGCGGGTTCAGCAGATGCGCCTTTTCGGCACTGTCCCCGGCGATACGGTCGAACATTTCCTGACTGACGATGGCACAGGGTGCCAGCACATAGCAGGAGCCTTCGACGGCATAGATCTGCGAGGCAGCATTGTTGACCTCGGGCCCCAGCGCATAGGCAAGGTCGCGGTAGACGCAAAAGCTGGGCCATGCGGCGACGTGGATTTCCTCGTGCTGGGCATACATCGACATCTTGACCAGCGGCTGAACATGTTCCCAGCAGTTCAAAGCGCCCAGGCGGCCAATCTCGCTGTCGACCACCAACAGGTCCGACCCGTCACCTTCGCCAAAGAGGGTGCGTTCCACATGGGTCGGTTTCAGCTTGCGGCGGTTCAGCAGGATGGTCCCGTCCTCGCCGATGATGACCTGGCTCATGAAGCGGCTGCCGCCATCACGTTCAGAATAGCCCATGACCATGCTGATAGCATTGTCGTGGCAGATCTGTTGCAGGCGCTTCATCTGGGGCGAACCCGCTGCCATGCTGTTTTCATGGTACTCGGGCAGAAATCCGACACCCTCGGCGGGCGCACCGGTCCAGATCCACCACGGGTAACCCGGCAGCCATGTCTCGGGAAAGGCGATCAATTTGGCCCCGGCGCGGGCCGCTTCTGCGGTAAGATCCGCGGCCTTGTCGATTGACGCATCGAGGTTCAGAAAGACAGGAGCAGCCTGAACGCAGGCGGCCTTGATCGGTTTCATGTAGGTGTCCCTTCCTTGTTGGCATCTTTCGCCGCTTTTGTTGGCGGACCGTTATTTGGGCGATACTTTTGGAGAGGTCGCCATTGCCGCATATCTCTGCACGGCTCGGGCGCCACGACTTTGCACCTGACGACAAATCGTTTGACTTTGAACGCCACAGGCAGATCATGTTGCGTGAATTTGGATCAGGAGGGGATGTTGCGCGGCAATTCGACAGAGTCCCGACGCGTCTGGGAGACGTGGCGTGCACAGCTTTGGTCGCGCTTCGTCCGGCTTGAAAGCTCCTCTAGCGACGCGGATTTCTTTGGCCACGTCAGCGCATCGGTGCCGGGGTCCAACCGGCTTTCCACCGTCCATTCCACCACGCAGATCACAGAGCGCACGCACACCCATCTGCGCCGCGATCCGCAGGATTACATGCTTTTTGCCCTCCAGATCGAAGGGCACGGCTTTATCGAACAGGATGGAAGGCAGGCGCGGCTCGATCCCGGTGACTTTGGCTGTTACATGACAGACCGGCCTTATCGTCTGGCCTTTGACAGCCCGTTTCGACAGGTCATCCTGCGCCTGCCCCGCGAAAAACTTGCAGATCACTTGCCCTGTCTCAGCCAGATGAGCGCCAGACGTTTTGACGGCAAGGCCAAGGCCGGTTTGCTGGCGGCAGGTTTCATCCGACAGATGAGCGAGAATGGCGGCAGCCTGACGGACGCGGATCTTGCGAACATGGAGAGTGTCACGGCGCAGATGCTTGCAACCGCGATGCATCAGGGCACCGAAGCGCAAAGCGACGTTGAGACAGGGCGACTGGAACGGGTGAAACGGCGTCTCAGGGAGCAACTGCGTGATCCCGATCTTGATCTTGCGCATGTCGCGGCGACCGAGGGGATAAGCCTGCGCACCCTGCAACGCCTGTTCCAGCTCGACGGGGTGTCGCCGTCGCAATGGGTGGCAGAGCAACGGCTGCAACAGGTCGCGCGTATCCTGCGCGATCCTGCGCAGGCCAAAAGGTCCATCACGGACATTGCCCTGTCATGTGGGTTTGGCGATCTGTCTCATTTCAGCCGGACGTTCCGGCAACGCTATGGCACAACTGCCAGAAACTGGCGGAACCCGAGCTGACTGGCCCGTCGGGCATTCGCCACGGCAGCCGGGTCCAGACCCTAGGCTGGCATGGCGATGGTCTTCCCTTCGTCTGTAACCAATCTTGATGCGCCCAATGCCACCAACATCCGGTGCGATCATTCGCGCCTGATGCCCATGGCGTTTTGTGGCACCCGGCGGGAGGCAAAATGCCACATTACCAATACAAAGTTGGAATTGTATGTTTATTGCATTCCAAGGCGCTCATGACGCATGTCAGCCGGCGCAAAACCAAGGAGTTGCTGTGATGGCCACCCGAGAGATCGAAGCGGACGCCCCTCATGACGTGCGCACCGCATTGAAGCGCGGTTTGCGCTGCAAATGCCCGAATTGCGGCGAAGGGTCCGTATTCAAGGGCTACCTCAAGGTGCGATCAAGCTGCGAGGTCTGCGGCCTTGACCTGACGCCGCAGCGCGCGGACGACGGTCCCGCATATGTCGTTATCCTGATTGTCGGGCATCTTATGGGCTTTTCGCTTCCGGTGATGTTCGAACAGATGCGCGACAGCCCCCTGATGGTGGCGTGCCTCTTGTCGGCCTTTGCGATCATTCTGTCTTTGATCATGCTGCCGCCGGTCAAGGCGATGTTCGTGGCGTTTCAGTGGGCCAAGGGAATGAACGGATTTGGGCGGCCGCAACCCGCCGCCGTCAACCAAGAAACGCGCTGGACTGAAGGCTGTTGACCAGAAAATAGAGGTTCGCCCGCAGCGATTCACGCGTCAGCGAGCCGCCCAGGCACAGCCGGACACGTTCTTCCGGCGCGATGCCCACACTGAATGCGTCCGACGGCATGATGCCGATCGGGCGCCCGGCCATCCGGGCGACAAGGTCGGCGCGGCCGATACCGTCGGGCAATGACAGCCAGATGTTGAAAGCGTTCTCCGCCCCCTGAAAATCGAAACCCTCAAGGACCTCCTTGGCAATCGCCTGCCGTGCCGAGGTTTCCGCCCGTATGAACCGGTTGATCTGATCGGCGGTGCCGTCTTCGATCCATTGCGTTGCCAGCGCCGCGGTGATGGGCGAGGCCATGACGGCCTGCACCTTCAGTGCTTGTCCCAGCGAATAGGCCAGCCTGCCCGTGGGCGCGACCGTATAGGCCAGCCGCAATCCCGCCCCGATGCATTTTGCCAGCCCACCGATATGCCATGTCAGATCCGGCGCCGAGACCGCGATGGGCGCCGGTGCCTTGGCCGGGATAAAGCCATAGGCGTCATCCTCGATCAGTGGCAGGCCATGTTTGCTCAGCACCTCTGAAATGGCGAGCCGGCGGTCTGTCGGGATCGTCAGGGTGGTCGGATTCTGCAGTGTGGGGTTGAGGTAAAGCGCCTTGGGGCGATGTTGGGTGATGGCTGCCGACAGCGCGTCGGGCAGGATGCCGTCGCGGTCCATTTCGATGCCGACCAGTTTCAGGCCCCGGCGCGACGCGATGTTTCGGAATCCGGGATAGGTGATCTGTTCACACAGAACCGTGTCACCGGGGTCCGTCAGAATGGTCAGGATGGCGCAGATCGTGCTGTGCGCGCCAGGCGAGATCACAAGGCGCGCGCTGCTGGGGATCATGCCGCGCAGGCTGAGCCATGTGGAGGCGGCGGCCTTGTCCTTGTCCGATCCGGTCGAGGATTGATACCGCAACAACTGCAAAAGGTTGGCCGAAACATAGTCCAGCCCGCTGCGCATATTGGCAATCAGCCTGGGGTCTGTGGGCTCGGGCGGCAGGTTCATCGACAGGTCTTCGTCGGCAAGGCGCAGCGGATCAGGGCCGATTGTGGGCTCGGTCGGCTTCGCCACAAAGGTGCCGCGTCCCACGTGGCTGGTGACCAGACCCCGCGTCTGCGCCTCTGTGTAGCCGCGCGAGACAGTGGTAAAGTCGATCCCAAGACGTTTCGCCAGTTGCCGCTGTGGCGGGAGGCGGTTGCCGGGTGACAGCCGCCCGTCGCGGATGTCGGTTTCGATTGCATCCGCAATCGCAATGTACCGCGGCTTGCCGTTCGGTTCGGTTTTTGGCGTCCAGTCAATCATCTCGGTCTCCATCGTCATGTGTTGATACCGAATGATTCGCCAAGATTGAAGCTTATTGTATGGATGCGCCGAAGGGCCGCGGTGCGTGGGTAATTTTACGGCTGCAACTGTTCCAATATAGCTGTCGAACCCGACGCCGCGCGGGTGTGGTGCACAAAAAACCATCACATTGATCATTTTATTGTATGCATAATTGATTCGAAAGTGACTGCTATATTGATTCAAATTGCCGCCGTGATCCACCACTGAGTCATCCAAGGAACAGGAGACTCAGGATGCCCGCAGTTACAAAAGAAGCCCACAAAGACGGTGATTACTTCGTGGATTACGAGGAGAAGGTCTTTGAGGACGTCAAGGCCGATGCAGGTGAGAAGGCGCTTGTGACCTTCCATACAGTTGCCTTCGAAGGCTCCATCGGTTTGGTCAACATTCTGCAGGCAATCCGCCTGCAACGCAAAGGGTTCGAAACTTCGATCCTGCTGTACGGCCCCGGCGTGACGCTGGGCATTCAGCGCGGTTTCCCGACGCTGGGCGACGAAGCCTTTCCCGGTCATCAGAACTTTGCCGTGAACCTCAAGAAGTTCATGGGCGAGGGCGGCAAGATCTATTGCTGCCGCTTCGGCCTGCAGGCGCTCTATGGCCATGGCGAACCGGCGCTGTTGCCGGGGATCGTCCCGATTGCCCCGCAGGACGTGCTCGACTGCATCCTGCTGCACCGCAAGGACAATGCTTTCATCCTCGACACCTGGACGGTGTGATCCAGCCGGGCCGCGTCGCCTGTCGGCGCGGCCTTTGACACCGCGCACCAAGGGAGCCAGATCATGAGAACCGACACCATTCGCGCCGCCGCTGTGCAGATCGCACCGGACCTGACGGGCCGTGCGGGCACCATTGAGCGCGTGCTGAACGCGATTGCCGAGGCGGCCGAGAAGGGGGCGGACTTTATCGTCTTTCCCGAAACCTTCGTGCCCTATTATCCCTATTTCTCTTTCGTGTTGCCGCCGGTGCAGCAGGGTGCGGCGCATCTGGAACTGTATGATCAGGCGGTGGTCGTGCCATCTCCGGAAACGCAGGCCGTGGCCGAGGCGGCACGCAAGCGCGGGGTTGTCGTGGTGCTTGGTGTGAACGAGCGCGATCACGGCTCGCTTTACAACACGCAGCTGATCTTTGACGCCGACGGTTCGCTGGCGCTGAAACGGCGCAAGATCACGCCGACCTATCACGAGCGGATGGTCTGGGGGCAGGGTGACGGCGCCGGTCTGAAGGTGGTTGAAACCAAGGTGGGCCGGGTCGGCGCGCTGGCCTGTTGGGAGCATTACAACCCGTTGGCCCGCTATGCGCTGATGACCCAGCACGAGGAAATCCACGCCGCGCATTTCCCCGGCAGTCTTGTCGGGCCGATCTTTGGCGAGCAGATCGAGGTGACCATGCGCCACCACGCACTGGAGGCAGGGTGCTTCGTGGTCAACGCCACCGGTTGGCTGACCGAAGAGCAGATCCAGTCACTGCACCCCGACCCGAAATTGCAAAAGGCCATGCGCGACGGCTGCATGACCTGCATCATCTCGCCCGAGGGTCGTCATCTGGCCGATCCCCTGACCGAGGGCGAAGGCATCCTGATCGCTGACTTGGACATGAAGCTGATCACCAAGCGCAAGCGCATGATGGACAGCGTCGGCCATTATGCCCGCCCCGAGTTGCTGCATCTGGTGCATGACGCGCGGCCCGCTGAGACCCGCATCGCCGTCGAGCCCACGTCGCTGCCTGCGGCCCAACCCGATCCCGAAGAAAAGGAACCAAGCCATGTCTGACGCAGAGCTGATCAATGATCTTCAATCCCACGGGATGCGGCTGGTCGATCCACGCGCAGGCCACGAGGCGCGGCGCGGCGGGGCAGGGCCGTCGGACCACAAGGCGGTGACCATCGGCGACACCACCGTCATGGTGCCGGTGCATACAGCGCCTGCGTTTCAGTCGCCCTTTCTGGTCGAACCGCCGGATACCAGCGGACAGGCCCGCGTCACCCGCAACGGCGTGGAAATCGCCAAGGTCCGTTTTCCCATGCGGCCCAAATTCTATGACCTGAGCACCGCAGATGGCGTGCCCTATAGCCACATCGCGACGTTGCATTCGCGTGATGTGCTGGCCACGACCGTGCTGCAAACCTGCATCCGCTACGAAAGCCGCAAAAAGACCTGCCAGTTCTGCGCCATCGGCCAAAGCCTCGCCGCGGGCCGCACCATCGCGCACAAGACGCCCGCGCAACTGGCCGAGGTCGCCAAGGCGGCGGTCGCGCTGGACGGGGTCAAGCATATGGTGCTGACCACAGGCACCCCCAAAGGCAAGGATCGCGGCGCGGCGGTCATGGTGGAAAGCGCGCGTGCGATCAAGGCCGCCGTTGATTTGCCGCTGCAAGGCCAGTGCGAGCCGCCCGATGACGACATCTGGCACCAGCGCATGAAAGACGCAGGGATAGACGCGCTGGGTATGCATCTGGAGGCCGTCACGCCCGAAGTGCGCGCGCGTATCATGCCCGGCAAGGCGACCGTGCCACTGGAAAAATACATGTCCAGTTTCGAGGCGGCGGTGAAGGTTTTTGGTCGGGCGCAGGTTTCGACCTATATCCTTGCCGGTCTGGGTGACAGCCGCGAGGCGATCCTGGAGATGGGGCAAAAGCTGTGTGACATGGGCGTTTACCCCTTTGTCGTGCCCTTCGTGCCGATCTCTGGCACGCCGCTGGAAAGCCATCCCGCGCCGCGCCCCGAGTTCATGGCCTCAATCCTGCGCCCGCTGGGCGAGATGATCGTGCGGGCCGGTATCCGGTCAGAGGACATCAAGGCAGGCTGCGGCAAATGCGGCGCCTGCTCGGCGCTTTCGACCTATGAAAAGCTGAAGGTGCCGGCATGATCGAGCTTGAACCACGTCAGTTCCAGTGCCCCGGTTACTACATCCGCGCCGCCTCGAAACCCTTCGAGGCGCGGGGGGCCGAGGCGCTGCGTCGCCGCGTCTTTGTCGAGGAACAGGGGATTTTCCGGACCCATGACCGCGACGAGATCCACCTTGTTGCGACGCATCTGGTCGCCTTGTCGACCTATGCCCATGAGGCCGACCAGGTGGTCGGCACCGTGCGCATCCACGAGGAACGCCCCGGCCTCTGGTGGGGCTCGCGGCTGGCGGTGGACAGGGACTTCCGGCAGGTCGGGCGGTTGGGGACCGAACTGATCCGGCTGGCGGTCTGCAGTGCCAATGCCCGCGGCTGCGATACCTTTCTGGCGCATGTGCAGATACAGAACGTGCCGCTGTTCCGCCGGTTGCAATGGTCCGTGTTGGAAGAGGTCGACCTGCACGGCGTCCGACACGCCCGGATGTCCGCGGATCTGGATTATTATCCGCCTTGCATCGATCCAACTGCAGGCTGGTTCATGAAACCGGGGCACGGCGCATGACACAAACACCGGCAGATATGGCCGAGGCATTGCGCGCGCATCCTGCGATCCGGTCCAAGCTGGGGATTGCGCAGGCGGCGGGGATGCTGGGCCTGACCGGCAACGCGCCGGGCTGTCCGGGTGACGATGCCGCGATGATCAGGACGGCAGAGGGCTTTGACCTGCTCGCGGGCGAGGGGTTTATCCCCGCTTTCGTTCAGGACGATCCGTGGTTTGCGGGCTGGTGCGGGGTCATGGTCAACCTGTCAGACATCGCGGCGATGGGCGGGCGGGCGACGGCGTTGATTGATCAGGTCTGGGCCCCGAATAGTCAGGCCGCCGCGCCTTTGATGCAGGGTCTGCGCGCGGCGGCTGCCGCCTATGGCGTGCCATTGGTGGGCGGCCATACGAATTTTTCCGCAGCCGAGCTGAACCTTGCTGTGTCGGTGCTGGGCAAGGCGCAGAACCCGGTGACCAGCTTTGATGCCCGCCCCGGCGACGTGTTGATTGCTGCCATCGACCATCGGGGCCGTTACGTGAACTTTGACAATTTCTGCGCCGCGCTGGACGCGCCGCATGACCGGTTGCGCGGTGATCTGGCCATTTTGCCGGACCTTGCGGAACGCGGCCTGTTGCGGGCGGGAAAGGATATCAGCCAGGGCGGCATCGCGGGCACTACGCTGATGCTGTGCGAAAGTTCGGGCGTGGGCGCGGTGCTTGACCTTGACCGCATCCAGACGCCGGGGGATGTGCCGCTGTTGCGCTGGCTGCACAGTTTTCCCAGCTTCGGGTTTCTGCTTTCGGTTTCGGCCAGGGATGCCGCCGAGGTCTGTCTTGGCTTTCGACAGCGCGGTATCTGGGCCGACCCCATCGGCACGATCACCGAAGGGTCTGCGGTGCACCTGCAACAGAAAGGTGAAACCGCGACCTTCTGGGATCACGAACAGACACCCTATCTGTCGCTTTCCCGAAAGGAGCCCGCCGATGCCTGAAATGCACTGGACCCTGCGCTGGCCCGATGGCAGCGAAGAACGCTGTTATTCGCCTTCGAGTGTGATCACGGACATGTTCACCCCCGGCGAGAGCTATCCGCTGACCGACTTTCTGCACCGTGCCCGCATCGCGATGGAACGTGCCTCGAACCGGGTCGAGCGCAAATACGGCTTTGCCTGTTCATCCGCGATGGAGCAGCTCGACCGGATCGAACGGCGGGCTGTCGATTTCGAGGGCCAGACAGAGGCCCGCGTCACCTGTCTGTCGATCACATGAAAAGGACCAAACCCATGACAGATGCCCATATTCCCCATGTCCCTGTTGCGATTGTCGGCGGCGGTCAGGCAGGCCTGTCCGTGGCCTGTCAGTTGCAAAGCAAAGGCATCGAAAGCGTCGTCTTCGAGCGTCACGAGAAATTCCATTCCTGGCGCGTGAACCGTTGGGACAGCTTTTGCCTTGTCACGCCAAACTGGCAATGTCGCCTGCCGGGTTTTCACTATGACACGGAATTCGGCGGCACCGATCCTGACGGCTTTATGCTGCGCGACGAGATCACCGATTATCTCGATGCCTTTGCCGCCACGTTCGAGCCGACGCTGTACGAACATGTCACTGTGACCCGGATCGCACAGTTGCCGCAGGGCGGCTATGTTGTGGAAACCAGCATCGGCACCTGGACCAGCGATCAGGTGGTGATTGCCACAGGCGGCTACGACAAGCCGATCGAACCGGCCTATGCCGGCGCGTTGGACCCGACCATCGTGCAGATGCATTCGGTTGATTACCGCAATCCGTCGCAATTGCCGGAGGGGGACGTTCTGATTGTCGGCACAGGCCAGTCCGGGGTGCAGATCATGGAGGATTTCGTGCGTGCGGGCAGGGGTGTGCATCTGGCTGTCGGCCCTGCGCCACGCAGCCCGCGCAAGTATCGCGGTCGTGATGCCACTGATTGGTTGAATGATGCGGGGCATTACGGGATCACCATCGACACCCACCCCGATCCGGTCAAGGCGCTGACGCAGACCAACCACTATATGTCCGGCCGCGACGGCGGCAAGGAAATCGACCTGCGCAAGTGGCATGTCGACCACGGCGTCGAACTCTATGGCTCGCTGGCTGATATGAAGGGTTTCAGTCTGGAATTCCTGCCTGACCTGGCGAAGAACCTGGATGACGCCGACCGCAGCTATGTCGGCATACGCGACCAGATCGACGCCTATATCGCCCGCAACGCTATCCCTGCGCCCGAGGAGCCGCCCTTTGTCAAGGTTTGGGCGCCGGAGGTGGAGCGCACAGAAATGGACCTTAAAGAGGCCGGGATCACATCGGTTCTCTGGGCCATCGGGTTCCGCCCCGATTATGACTGGATCGAGGTTGACGTGTTTGACGCGCGCGGCAAACCGAAATTCCACCGCGGTGTGACCGATGTGCACGGATGTCACTTCATCGGTCTGGGCTGGCTGAACACGTGGGGGTCAGGCCGCTTTCTGGGGATCGAAGAAGACAGTGCCTATCTGGCCGAACAGATTGCCCTGCAACTGCAAAGCGCCGGCAAACGGGCTGTGGCGTGACGTCGGGCGACAGGGCGATGGTCTTGAGAAAATCCCGCGTTCAAGACAAGACACATCACTCTCCGGGGCATTGAAAGCGAAAGATGGTCGCGTCATCGGCTGGATCGCGCAGGCGGGTCGCCTTTACGCGAAAGATCGAGGCCAGCCGCGCGGCGTCGAGCACCTCTCCGGGTGGGCCGCAGGCGACCATCCGGCCCTCGTCCATCACGGCGAGGCGGTCACATCCCATGGCCTGGTTGAGGTCATGCAGCGCGATGATCACAGTGACCGGCAAATTGCCCACCAGCCGCAACAGCGATAGCTGGTGGTGGATATCAAGATGGTTGGTCGGTTCGTCCAGCATCAACAGGCGGGGTCTTTGGGCCAGGGCGCGGGCGATCTGGACCCGTTGGCGTTCACCACCTGAAAGGGTTGCCCACCTATGCTGCGTCATGTGGGCCATGCCCACAGCCTCCAGGGCTTCGTCGACGATGATCCGATCCTGAGGGCCAAAGGGTCTCAGCGCCGAAAGCCAGGGTGTGCGCCCCAGTTCGACCACATCACGCACCGACAGCGCCTCGGAGGTTTCTGCAATCTGTTCCACGACTGCAATATTCTGGGCGATGTCCCGTCTGCTGAGGCTGGTCAGGGGTTGGCCATCCAACAGCACGGCGCCGGACGGTCGCGCCAGAAGCCCGGCCAAAAGGCGCAGCAGGGTGGATTTGCCAGAGCCGTTCGGACCGATCAGGCCGAATGTTTCGCCCGGCGTCACCTCGAACGAGACATCCTGAACAATGCGCCGCGCGCCGGTTGCCCAGCCAAGAGAACGTGCTTCAAGCTTCATATCCGTCTCCGGTTGCGCACAAGGATCATCGCAAAGCCCGGCGCTCCGACAAGCGCGGTGACCACGCCGATCGGCACGACCTGACCGGGGATCAGCATGCGCGAGGCGATGTCCGCCAGGATTAAGAAGACAGCGCCCGCCAAGGCCGAGGCAGGCACAAGTCGTGCGTGCCGGGGGCCGACAACAAAGCGCATGGCATGTGGGATCACCAGGCCGACGAACCCGATGGAGCCGACCAGGCTGACCATTGTGGCGGTCATCAGGGTGACTGCACCGATCAGCATAACCTGCACCTGACGCACCGCAATGCCAAGCGATGCCGCGGACGAGACGCCAAAGGAGAACGCATCCATTGCCCGCGCAAACCAAAGACAGATCAGAAAGCCTATCGCCGTGACGGGTGCGGCCAGCACGACATCGGGCCAGCGCACGCCCGACAGGTTGCCCAACAGCCAGAACATCAGACCGCGCGCCTGTTCCGCATTCGCCGATTTGGCAATCAGAAAAGAGGTCAGCGCGTTGAACAGTTGCGATCCGGCAATACCAGCAAGCACCAACTGCGCCGAGCCGCCACCTGCCGCGCGCGCCAGCATTGCGACCACGGCAAAGGCCAGCGCCGCCCCGATAAAGGCTCCGCCCGAAATCCCGAGCAGACCACCTCCGACACCCAGAATGGTGACGGCAACCGCGCCCGCTCCGGCACCGGCCGATACGCCCAGAAGGTATGGATCGGCCAGAGCATTGCGCACCAAAGCCTGCAGCACGACGCCCGACAGGGCCAGCCCGGCGCCGCACGCTGCGGCAACCAGAGTGCGCGGCAGCCGATAGCTCCAGATGATGCCCGCGTCGATAGGATCAACGTTCAGCCCGGCATTCCAGAGATGGTTGGCAAAGGTCGCCGCCACCGTTGACAGCGGCAGCGGCGTTTCCCCGACAATGACACCGGCCAGAATGGCCAGTATCAACAGTGCCGCCCCTTGGGCAATCCACAGTCCATGGGTGCGCCGTGAAACGCCGGTGGCGGCCACATAGGTCATTGCAGATCGAATTTCGGCAGGGCACCGGCCAAGGTTTCCAGCGCGGTGACATTGCGGATCGACGGGTCCATCGAATGTGCATTCAGGATGACGATGCGGTTGTTCTTGACCGCGTCCATCTGGCGGGCCACCGGATCGGTCCGCAGAAATTCCAGCTTTTTCTCGACATCATCCGCCTCGAAACGCCGCCGGTCCATCTCGGCCACCACAATCACCGACGGATTGGCGCGGGCAATGGATTCCCAGCTTACAACCGGCCATTCCTCGTCGCTTTCCACCACATTCCGCAGCCCCAGTTTTTCCATCATATAGCCAGGAGGTCCCTTGCGCCCCGCGACAAAGGGGTCAATGTCCATCTCGGTCGACGAGAACCAGAACACCGCCGAGGCATCCTGAAGATCGAGCGCCGCCGCCGTTTCGATCGCGGCCGCTTCGCGGGCTTTCAAATCCGCTACCAGAGCCTCGCCTTTTTCAGAGAGATCGAAGATCTGAGCAAGCTCCGTGACGCCTGCATAAATGCTGTCCATTTCGAACATGGCCAGTCGGGTGCCGTCCGATCCGGTGCTGTTGTCCTTGGCCCAGCAATCGGCGGGCAAGACATAGGTGGGAATGCCAAGATCGGTGAATTGGTCGCGCGTGGCGACGATGCCTTGGGGTCCGATATGCCATTCATATTGCGCGACGACGATGTCGGGGCGCTTGTCGACCACGGATTCAAAGCTGGGGTCATTGTCGGCCAGACGTTCGACGCCTGCATTCAACGCGGCAAATTCGGGCAACACCTCGGTGAACCACACGGACGTACCGGCAACCTTGTCGCCAAGCCCCAGCGCATACAGAACCTCGGTTCCGGCCTGACCGACCGTCACCGCGGTTTCAGGGACCGCGTCAAAGGTGACTTGGACGCCGCAATTCTCAATCGTCAATGGATAGCTTGTCTGGGCCTGCGCCACGGGCGCAGACAAGGCCGCACCCAGCAGGGCCGCGGTCAGGGTTTTGTAGTACATTGCATGTCTCCGGTGTGTGATGCGCCCGGAGACAAAGAGGGAATGACGAACCCGTGGATGACCGGCACAGCAACCTGAACGGTTGATATGCGGGTGCTGGCAATGGTCGATGCCGGTGGGCACCGTGGGATGAGTTTCATTCGACACCTCCCCGGACTCCCCGCCCGGGCCGCGTTACGTTGATGTCGGCAGGTCTCCTGACTGGCGAGTCTTCACGGCAGCGGCCTTCCCATGGCGCGGTGGCCACAGTGGCATGATCGCTGTACGCTCGTCGCCTACAGTTGCGGGGGCAGTTCCGGTTCACCGGCGGACCGGTGGCGGATTCCCTTTTGATTCCATACGGAAACCGACAGTTCTATTTCTAGTTGGCAATTCCGGCTGTCGCAATGGCTCATTCTGGCCTGGCATCCGTGAAGCTCTGCTCTGCTGGACGGATCGCGTCCCGTCGGAAATGCTGGCGATACCACGCCGCTAGGATTCAGTGATTTGTCTCCGCAACAGATAGGTGTCCATGATCCAGCCATGCTGAGCCCGTGCCTGTGCCCGCAATTGGATGATCTGCTGTGCGACATCACCAATGCGACCGTGCGCCAGGATCTGTTCGGGCATACCCAGGAAGGCCCCCCACCAGATGTGGGTATCGGGCGGTAGCGTTTGAAAAGCACAGTCACCGTCTAGCATAACAACCAAAGTCTCGGCGTCTTGCGGCCATGCGTGATCGCGCAGCCGTCGCCCGGTGGTGATGGTCACAGGACCGTTGAGCGTGTTCAACGTCACTACATGTGCCGCCGTCAGGGCCTGAATGGCGGTGATGCCCGGCACAACCCGCAGGCGCGGCGCGGGGCTGAGCCGTCGGGCAATGCGCAGCGTGCTGTCGTACAAGGACGGATCGCCCCAGACCAAAAGCCCCACAGGCCCCGACCGGTCCGTTCCGGTCAGCGCGCTTTGCCAGCGGCGGGCAATCTCGTCATGCCAGCGCGCAACCCTTTGGATATAGGGCAGGGCAGGATCACGCTCAGGATAGTCAAAGGCGACAACCTGCGCCTTCGTGCCGCTGGCCTTCAGGATGGCGCGGCGCAATGCGGCCAGGTCGTCCTTGCCCGCACCCTTTTCGGGCACCAGAACAACAGAGACATCGCGCAGGGCCTGCATGCCCTCGGCGGTGACATGGGCCGGGCTGCCTGTGCCTATTCCGATCAGCCAGATATCCAGGGGTGCATCGCTCATTCCGGTGGCTCCGCCAAGGGTCCGTAAAGGATCAGTGCGGCGCTGTCGCCAACTTCCTGCGCCAGCCGCTGGGCCAGCCCGGCAACATCCGACCGTGTAATAAGCTGTTCGGGGCGGCTGACATCCTCGGCCAGTATGGCGGGTGTATCAGGCGGCAAGCCATGTGCCAGCAGTTTTGCCAGAAGATCCGGGAAGGTGCGCTTTCCCATGAAGATGACCGTCGACGCGGTGGGGTCGGCAAGCGCGGTCAGGCTGATGTCACCCGGTAATTTGCCTGTCACGTCATGGCCGGTGACAAATTGCACACGGCGGGCCGTCAGGCGACGGGTCAGCGGTATGCCTGCCGCCGCTGCCGCTGCCACGGCCGAAGGGATGCCGGGAATGATCTCATAGGGGATTCCGGCTGCGCGCAGGGCGACAAGTTCTTCTTCCAGCCGACCAAAAAGCCCGCCGTCACCGGATTTCAACCGGACAACCCGCTGGTCAATCCTTGCATAGTCTACCAGCAAGCGGCTGACGTGATCCTGTCGTGGTGACGCACGCCCGGCACGCTTGCCGACCCCCACAAGGTCTGCGCCGCTGCGCGCATGGCTTAGGATTGGCCCGGCGCTGAGATCATCGAACAGCACGGCATCCGCGCGCTTCAGTCGGTCCACCGCTTTCAGCGTCAGCAATTCCGGATCGCCGGGGCCCGAGCCCACGAAGCTGACAAAGCCGGTCATTGCGTGGCCTCTTGCGCCGTGATGAGATGAAAGAAAGTGCCGGTGACATGCCCCCGGAACGACCCGGTTTCGGGCACCGTCGCACCATCGGCATCGGCCACACGCGCCAACGGGGCGTCGGGCTGTTCGAGGATGGTGGAGTAGTGGAATTCATGCCCCAGAAGCTTCGCTCCGACCGCGTGCCCCGGCATCGCTGTCAGCAGTTCGACACGCCGATACCCAAGGTGGAACTTGCGTTTCTCGTAGCTGGTCACAAGACCCAGCAGACCGGCCATTTCATGGGCTGTGCCGTCTTTGTCGATCAGCGCCGCGCCAAGCGCCATGTACCCTCCGCATTCGCCATGCACAGGCCGTGTCTGCGCGTGGCGGATCAGGCCATCGCGAAACCGGGTCGCCGCCGCCAGCCGCCCTGCATGTAACTCGGGGTATCCACCCGGCAGCCAGACCAAATCCGCGCTTGGATCGGGTGCTTCGTCAGCCAATGGCGAAAAGGGCAGGATTTCCGCCCCTGCAGTGCGCCAGCCTTCCAACTGATGCGGATAGGTGAAAGAAAACGCAGCATCCTGCGCCAGTGCAATGCGTCCGGCAGGTGCGCGGGGCAATGAGCCTTCGCAGGCTCTGTCCTTCTTGCCGCGCGCCGCAGCGCGCAGAGCATCCAGGTCGACATGGGCCCGCAGGAAATCCGCATAGCCCGCGATGGCGGCGTCCAGATCGGGATGCTCGACCGCCTGGATCAGACCCAGATGCCTTTCGGGCAAAACCAGATCACCGCGCCGGGGCAGGGCGCCCAACACCTTTATTCCTGCCTGTTCCATGCCCAATCGGGCCAGCCGTTCGTGACGTGGTGAGGCCACGCGGTTCAGGATGACACCCGCAAAGGGCAGATCTTTCCGATAGGCCTGAAACCCAAGCGCGGTGGCGGCGGCGGATTGCGCTTGGCCGCTCACATCGACCACCAGAACCACAGGCCATCCCATCTGGATTGCCGTTTCGGCCGAGCTGCCAAAACCGCTTTGACCCCGGGTCGCAACACCGTCGTAAAGCCCCATAGATCCTTCGGCGATACATATATCGGCGTCGCGGGACTGTGCCGCGACGGCCCCCAAAAGCTGCGGCCCCATCGCCCAGGTGTCCACGTTGAACGAATTTCGCCCGCTCGCGGCGCGGTGAAACGCAGGGTCGATGTAATCCGGGCCGGATTTATAGGGCTGGACAGCAATGCCTTCGTCGGACAACGCCCGCAGCAGGCCCAGCATCACCGTTGTCTTGCCAGTGCCGGACGATGGCGCCGAGATCATGAGGCCGGGTGGGGTATGCGCGAAATCAGTCATCGCCATGGCTCCACCCCGCCCAAGGGCTGTCTGCGGTCTGTGGTCGATAGCGCCGGTCATAGTCCACCGCGTAAAGGCGGCTTTCGTCGAACCCTTCGCCTGCCAGCGCCGGACCAACAAGGATCAGGGCCGTGCGCGTGATCCCGGCATCCAGCCGTTCGGCAATATCGGCCAGAGTGCCGCGAATGATCCGCTCGTCCGGCCAGCTTGCGCGGTAGACGACGGCGACAGGGCAGTCCGCACCGTAGGCCGGGGTCAGATCGGCGGTGACGGCGGCCATGTTCTGCACTGAAAGGTGAATGGCCAGCGTTGCACCCGTAGCCGCGAAGTTGGTCAAGGTTTCTCGTTCGGGCATGTTCGAGGCCCGTCCCGGGGTGCGTGTCAGCACAACCGATTGCGCCAGCCCCGGCAGGGTCAATTCCGTGCCAAGCGCGGCGGCCGCCGCGGCAAAGGACGGCACGCCGGGTGTGACCGAAACCGGAATGTCCAGCGCGCGCAGGCGGCGGATCTGCTCGCCCATGGCGGACCAGACCGACAGATCGCCCGAATGCAGCCGCGCGACATCATGCCCTGCTGCATGGGCCGCCTGCATATGCCCGATGATCGCATCCAGATCGAGTGACGCCGTGTTGATGACAAGCGCATCCTCGGGGCAATGGGCCAGAATGGCTTCCGGGACAAGCGAGCCTGCATAAAGGCAGACCGGCGAGGCGGCGATGATGTCGCGTCCTCTCAGGGTCAAAAGGTCGGGTGCGCCGGGACCGGCACCGATGAAATGGACGGTCATGTCGCGTCTCCTATTGCGATTGCGCAGGTCGCCAGCCTGTCATGTGAAATCACCCGTGCAGCCAGCAGGCGGGCGCCGGGTCCTGCTGCGGCCAGCGCCGCGGCTTCGGCAACGCTGCCGGTGTCATAGTGGGTGTGTGATGCGGCCGAGTGTGTCTGGACCGGCTGTTGTCTGAGTGTATCGACCTGGACCGCGACAACCGGAAGGCCAAGCGCCCGGGCAAGCCCCGCAAACGGCGCTGCATCAGCCTTGGCCGCCGCGGTTGCCAAGCAGTCGGGTGCAATGGCGTGCAATTCTAGCGCATTGCGCAGGCTGTCCACATGCGCCCCGCTGCGAAAACCGAACCCCGCGACGATCATAGGGTCGCGCTCCACTGCACAATCGGATAGCTGGCTTTCCAGCCACGCCCGGACCCCAGCGGCGCGGCGCGGGCCAGTTCGATCCGCAAAAGGTCACCACCGTGGCGTTCGTGTGCCTTCAGCAACAACGCTTCGCTTTCCAAGGTGACGGCATTGGCCACCAGCCGCGTACCTGCGGGCAGGATGGCCTCAAGCCAGCCCAGCAGCGGTTGGGACAATCCCCCGCCGACAAAGACGCAATCGGGCCGCGTTAACCCTTCCAGCGCGGCGGGTGCGGCTCCTTCGACAACCTGCAGGCGGTCCACCCCAAGTGCCGCGGCATTTGCCGTGATCCGTGCGGCGCGCGCAGGCTTCTGTTCGATTGTCGTCGCGCTCAGGCTTGGATCGCTCAGCAGCCATTCTATCGCAATCGAACCTGACCCGCCGCCAATGTCCCAAAGATGTTCGAACGGGCGCGGGGCCAGTGCCGAAAGAGTCAGCGCCCGTACCGGCTGTTTTGTCATGGTGCCATCGCTGTCGAAAAAAGCATCCGGCCTGCCGCTGGCCAGTGGCATGGCAATGCTTGGGCCTGCAACCTCGATTGCCGCGCAAACCGGATGCGCAAATGCGCCGCCAACCGCATCATCAGCGCGCATATCACTGCGCCGCATGTTCGGACCGCCAAGCGATTCCAGCACGCTGATCGTGGAGGTGCCCCAACCCTGTTTTACCAGATATTCCATCAGCGATGGCACGGCCGCACCGTCGCGCAACAGCACAATCAGCCGCACACCTGGCGCCAACGCCGGGCGCAAGCGCGACAACGGCGCGGCATGCAGCCCGAAACAGCGCGTGGTCTCTAACGGCCAGCCCATCACTCCGGCTGCAAGCGAAAAAGTAGAGACACCCGGCAATGTCCGCCATTCTCCCGGTGCAAGGTGGCGCATCATGCTGCTCCCTGCACCGAACCAGAACGGATCACCCGACGCCAGCATGACAACACGCTTGCCACGATGGCCAAGCAGGGTTTCGATGCCCTCGGCAAATGGCACCGGCCAGGTCACGCGCGTGGCCTGACAGGGTGGCAAAAGCGCCAGATGGCGCGCCGCGCCCATGACGATTTCTGCATCTTCCAGCGCGGCAAGACTTGCAGGAGACAAGCCTTCCGGCGCATCTTCGCCAATCCCGAGTATCGTCAGCCAAGGAGTATCAGACATGAAGAGCAACCCCCTGATCCTTGGCGGCACGACCGAGGCAACGGCGCTTTGCCGTGCGCTGAGCGACGCGGGTATTGGCGGCACGATTTCCTTGGCAGGCCGTGTGGCGCGTCCCTTGCAACAGCCTTTGCCGCAGCGCATCGGCGGGTTTGGCGGCGTTGCGGGCCTGGTGCAATATTTGGCCGACCACCGCATCAGCCATGTCATTGATGCCACGCATCCCTTCGCCGCACAGATGAGCACCAATGCGATCCAAGCCTGTGCTTTGGCGCATGTGCCGTTGATTGCACTGAGCCGCGAACCGTGGCGTGCGGGGGCGGGGGATAAGTGGACCCATGTGCGCGATATTGCAGGTGCGGTCACGGCCCTGAAATGCCCCGCGGCGCGTGTCATGCTGGCCGTCGGGCGCATGCACCTTGCTGAATTCAGCCCGAATCCGCAGCATTTCTACTTGCTGCGCTTGATCGACGCGCCAGAAGATCGGCTGCCCTTTCCAGATCACCGGATCGTGCTGGATCGCGGCCCGTTCACCTATCAAGGCGACCTCGAGCTGATGCAGGAAAACGGGATCAATCTTGTCGTGTCCAAAAATTCCGGCGGAACCGGCGCGCGCGCCAAGTTGGCGGCGGCACGTGCCCTTGGAATTCCTGTCGTGATGATTGATCGGCCCGACCTTCCACCGCGCCTTGAAACCTATGAGGTTTCCGCTGTTTTGGACTGGCTGTGTCATGGCAGAACCGATCTGGGCGTATAGACGATCCTGCGCCGCGCGCCCTCGATGATCCGTGTGTTCGACGCACCCACGATGACCACCGTGCGCATGTCTGCCATTTCGGGGCGCGCCTCATTCAAAGGCACGATGCTGATCTGTTCGTCCGGCGTGGATACGGCACGCGCAAACACAACCGGGCGCGCATCGCCGCAGGCCATCTGCAAAAGGTCCAATGCGCGGGCGAACCCCTCGGGGCGGGATTTTGACCGGGGGTTATAGAAAGCCATGGCGAAATCGCCTTCGACCGCGAGCTGCAAACGTTTTTCGATCAAGGTCCAGGGCTTTAGATTGTCGCTCAGATTTATCACGCAAAAATCATGCCCCAGCGGCGCGCCGACCCGTGCGGCGGCGGCAAGCATTGCGGTGATGCCCGGCAGTACCTTGATGTCCAGATCGCGCCAACTGGCAGGACCGTCCTCCAATGCCTCGAACAGGGCCGAAGCCATGGCAAAGACGCCGGGATCACCCGACGAGACCACCACGACTTTGTGGCCCTGAAGGGCCAGCGACAGCGCATGGCGCGCCCGGTCAAGCTCGACCCTGTTGTCGCTGGGATGCAGCGTCAGCCCTGCGCGCGGGGCAATTCTGGCGACATAGGGAATGTAACCGATCACATCGCTGGCCTGCGCCACGGCATCCGAAACCTGCGGGGTGATCAAATCATCTGATCCCGGTCCCAGACCCACGATTTTCACCCAGCCCGTCATGGCCTGCGCCCTTGGCCGTGTACGACGATGATCGAGAAATAGGGCGTGACCTGTCCTGCAGCCTCGGACAGGCGCTGGACCGTCTGGCCCGGCATGCTGGCGTATTCTATCAGCCAAGCGTCGTCGTATTTCCCCGCCGCGGTCAGCGCTGCGCACACCTTTTCGATGTTCCGTCCGATCTTCATCACGACCAGCGCATCGGTGGTCTTCATCCGCTCCGTCAGTTGATCTGCGCTGAGCGTCCCCATGAGCACCGTCAACACGTCGTCGCCCCATGTGATCGGGCTTCCTGTGGCCGTCCACGCGGCCGACATTCCCGTCACTGCCGGTACGACCTGCACCGGAACGTCGTTTTTCAGCCGCGTGTAAAGATGCATGAAAGAGCCATAGAAGAACGGATCGCCCTCGCTCAGCACGACCACATCCTCGCCGCCTGTGGCAAGGGCGCGCAGGTGCGCGGCACATTCTTCGTAAAACCGGGACAGAACTTCGTTGTACTGCGGGTCGGTCACGGGCACTTCGGTTGTAATCGGATATTCCATCGCGAATTCAACGACATTCGGATGCAGTAGCCCGTCGATGATGGCGCGTGCCTGTCCGGTGCGACCGGCCTTGCGAAAATAGGCGATATGTTTCGCGCCGGTAAGCAGCCGATGCGCGCGCAAGCTCATAAGGTCGGGGTCGCCGGGCCCCAGGCCAACGCCGTGGATTGTACCGATGCTCATTCCTGGGTGCTCGCGATGGCGTTCACTGCGGCCACGGTGATGGCACTGCCGCCAAGGCGGCCTTCGACGATGCAGCACGGCACCGGCTGATCCGCCCAAAGCGCATCCTTGCTTTCGCGGGCCCCGACAAAGCCGACCGGGCAGCCGATGATAGCGGCAGGGCGCGGGCACGCGGGATCTTCGAGCATGTTCAGCAAATGGAACAGCGCGGTGGGCGCGTTGCCGATCGCGACGACGGCACCGTCCAGATGCGGCCGCCACAGCTCCAGCGCGGCGGCGGAGCGGGTGTTGCCCATATCCGCGGCAAGCTCGCGCACGCCCGGATCATTCAGCGTGCAGATCACCTGATTGTCTGCAGGCAGCCGCGCGCGGGTTACCCCCTCGGATACCATGCGCACATCGCACAGAACCGGCGCGCCGCCCCTCAATGCCGCCCGCGCGGCGTTGGCAAAGCCAGGTGACAGCTTTACGTCCCGTTCCAGGCCGACCAGTCCGGCGGCGTGGATCATCCGCACGACGATGGATTCCTCTGCAGGGGTAAAGCGGGCCAGATCAGCCTCGGCACGGATCATGGCAAAGGACTGGCGGTAGATTTCTGCGCCATTGGTTTCATAAGTATAGGTCATTGTCTGTCAGAACTCTCCGGTCATCACGTCGTCGGGTTTCAGCCCGGTTTTAAAAGGGATGTCGCTTGCGTTGCCTGCCTGCACCAGGTCGAATTTGCCGTCCCGTCCGACCAGCGTCACATCGGCCGATGGCTTGCGCGCGCAGCCTTTTGCGCAGCCGGATACATGCAGGCTGCCGCGTACCCGTGGCGCCAATGCCCGCGCCAGATCGCGCGTCTGGACGCTGGCCGAAGGGCAAAAGGGTGCGCCGGGGCAGGCATCGACGCGCATCAACGGATCGTCGGGCACGGTCACAAATTCAGGTGAGGCTGGCAGCGCCGCACCCTCTAGCAAAAAGGCACGCCAGGGTGTCAGGCGTATCCCCTTTGCACCCTTCAGGCATTGGCGCAGGGCGCGCGCGTCGATTTGCCCGAACGGCGCGCCGACCAAAGCCCCAAGCGCATGCAGGCCAATGGCGGGGCGTGCAGCGGGTGGACGCGGTTGCGCGGTGGTCCAGTCGGAAGGCAGGGCACTGCGATTGCACACCGCAGCCATCCTGCGCGCTTGTGGCGTCAGATGATCAGCCAACCAGACCGCCATCTCGGTCAGCGCTGTTTTCATGGTTTCTTCCGTCACCGCGCGACCGCGTTCCGCGCCATCGGCACGCAGGATCAGCCCCGCCTGACCCTGTTCAATCCGGATATCGGCAGAACAGTCAACCAGTTGCGGGCCTGCCGGATCGCAATCGACCGCGAAGCCCACCTTTGCCGGCAGTTCGGGCAGATCAGCAAGGTGATCCAGCAGCGACTGCGCAAGCCGGGCAGTCGCGTCGCCCTTTGTCCAGAACGGTGCAACCAGAATGTTGCGGCGGCTCTCTTGTGAGGGGTCCTCGTCCAACAGCCCCAATGCGCCCAACCCCGCCAGAACCATATCGTAATCCGCCTCTGCCACTCCGCGTATCTGGAGGTTGGCGCGATTGGTCAGGTCGATATGCCCAGAACCATAGTCCAGCGCGACGTCGCACAGCCCTGCGGCCTGGTCCGCTGTCAAACGCGCCAGTCTGGGCCGCACACGCACAACCAGCCCGTCCTCCGATTTCATCGGACGGTAGGCACCGGGGCACCAGCCCTTGACGGTCGGGGGCGTTGTCATTGCAAATCCGCCTGATCGGCCAGTATGGAATTGCGCCGCGTCTGCCACAGTCCGGTTCGCAGAAGTTCGGCAAAGCGGGCCTGCATCGCCGCATGGGCTTGTGGATTGGCGTCTTGCAAGAAGCTGTCGGTTTCCGGATCTCCCAGCGTCGCGTCGTGATACAGGTCAAACAGGTGCGGCGCGACGACACCCGCCAGATGCGCAAAGCTGGCCATATGATCCAGCGTCGCCGCGATTTCGGCCGCGCCGCGAAAGCCGTGTTGCTTCATCCCGGCGATCCAGCCGGGGTGTGATGCGCGGCTGTGCACCACGCGCGCGATTTCCTCGGACAATGCGCGGGCACGGGGGCGCCCGGGGTCGGTGTTGTCCAGATGGTACAAGGCCGCGCGCCCGCCCGTGACCTGTTGCGCGGCGGCAAAGCCCGCTTCGTGCGCAGCATAGTCACTGGCCAGCAACAGGTCGGTCTCCGGCAGGTCCTGCGCGTGAACAAAGCTGTCGGCCTGCGCCACGCGGTCACGGATGCCCGCCGCGTCCGCCGCCGCCGTTTCACCGTCCAACGCCCAACTGCTGGCCTTCAGCCAGGCCTCTCCTGCTTTTCGCCGTCCTGCTTCGGTGTAGTCCTCGAGGTTTGCGCCCATGGCCAAACCAAACTCGCCCGGTGCGGGGCCATACACACGCGCCAGATCGGTGCGTCCCACATAGGGGTTCCAGTCCTTTTCCTCGTCGCGGGCCGCCAGAACACGGACCGCCTGTGCAAACAGCGTCGACAGCGTGGGGAACACGTCGCGGAACAAGCCTGAGACCCGCAATGTGACATCTATGCGCGGGCGGTTCATTTCAGCCAACGGCACGACCTCGACCCCCGAGACACGCTCGGATCCGGCATCCCAGACGGGACGGACACCCAGAAGATGCAGCGCCATGGCGAAATCCTCGCCTGCGGTGCGCATTGTGGCCGATCCCCAAAGATCGACAATCAGCCCGCGCGGCCAATCACCCTCATCCTGAAGGTGCCGGCGGACCAGCTCCTCTGCCAGCCGCACGCCCTGAGCATAGGCGGCGCGGGTCGGCACCGCGCGCGGGTCTGTCGTGTACAGATTGCGCCCCGTGGGCAGCACGTCGGATCGCCCCCGATAGGGCGACCCGGACGGCCCGGCCTCGATACGCCGTCCGTCCAGCGCATCCAAAAGCGATTGTCGTTCACCTTTTGCCGACTCCGCAGTCGCAAACGGCGTCTTGCCAGCAGGGACACGGCCCCAGATATGCAATCCTTCGCCAAACTGGCTCTCTTTGATGTCGCAGACAAAGCGGTCAATGCGGGTGATCGCCTCGGCGCTGCACGCGGCACCGTCAAGCCCGAGATCGCGTTCAACCCCTTGGGTCTGCGCTTCGGCGCGGATGTCACCCTGAAGCCGGTCACGCCTACGCGGATCAAGACCGTCCGCGTTGGAAAATTCATCCAGCAGCGCTTCAAGACGGGACAGCCGTTCCGGTGTGCCACTGTCACGCAAGGGCGGCGGAATATGTCCAAGGGTCACAGCGCCGATCCGTCGCTTGGCCTGTGCGGCCTCGCCGGGGTCGTTGACGATAAAAGGGTAGATCACCGGCAATGCACCGGTCAGCGCCTCGGGCCAGCAAGCACCAGAAAGCGCGACGGATTTGCCCGGGAGCCATTCCAGCGTGCCATGCGCGCCGATATGAACCAGCGCATCGGCCTGATCCTGGAGCCAGAGGTAAAAGGCAACATAGGCATGACGCGGCACACGCGACAGGTCGTGATAGCTGTCCTCTCGTCCTTCTTGCAGTCCGCGTTCCGGTTGCAGCGCTACCCAGATTTTGCCAAAGCGCGCGGCTGTAAAATAAAACGCACCGTCGAGGGTATCCGGGTCGTCCTCGGGGGTGCCCCATGCCTCCTGAAGATCCGCGCGCATCGATGCGGGCAGCTTTTCCAGCGCGGCCTTGTAGTTGGCCAAGGGCCAGCAGGTTTCACAAGTGGCCAGAATAGGTTGAAGCGCGTCACCTGCGGGTGCATCGCCTGCCCCCGCATCATAGCCGGAAGAGGCGAGATCAGCGAGTATCGTTCCGGCAGATTGCAACGCATCAAGGCCAACCGCATGACCCATGTTCCAGTCCTTGCCAGGATAGGTCGAAAGCACCATCGCCACGCGCCGGTTGCCCGGTTCCTGTCCTGCAAGCTTCAGCCAACCCATGATGCGTTTCGTGATCGCCTCGATGCGCTCGGCGTCGGCCTGATGGGCAAAGCGGGAAAACTGCAAATGTGGATCGCGCGGGCCTGCCTGTTTGAACGATGCCACGCCGGCCAGAATGCGCCCGTCCACCTCTGGCAAAACAACATGCATCGCCAGATCCGACGGCGAAAGCCCGCGTTCGGCCTTGGCCCAGGCGTCGCGGGTCGAGGTGGCCAGAGCAACCTGAAACACCGGGACGCCTGCCGCATCCAGCGGCGAGCGGCCATCGTCGCCTTTGCCGGAAAACGCGGTTGCGTTAATGATGGCGTCAGGGGTCAGATGGGCCATCTGGCGGCGCAGCCAGCCTGCTGCTTCCGGTGCCTTCAGCGACGGGACGAACAACGCTACCACATCGCATCCCTGCCTGCGGAAGGCAGAAAACAACGCTTCGATCGGCGCGAGGTCGGCGGCGACCAGATAGGACCGGTAAAAGACGATTGCGACACGCTGACGCCCGGCCTCTGCCGGGGGCTGTGCCATGGCCAGCGCCGGACAGGCTAGCCCGGTTTCCGGTGTCCATGCACCGACAGGTGGCAGACCTTTGGCACCTTGCACAGGACCGGCATAAAGCCCGGCCGCCAGTGCCAGTTGCGCCAAGGCCGCCTGCGCCGCGACCGCTCCGCCGTTGTCGCACAGGCGCGCCAACCGGCGCAGGGTGGAAATCGGCAGGGTGGAGATTTCGTCCAACCGGCTGTCAGGCCGCCCGTCAGCAGGCACCACCGCCAGCGCGATACCGTGGGTGCGGACCAGCGATTGAATGTGTTGCAGGCCATAGGGCCAGTACGGCACGCCACCAATCAACCGGATCAGGATGCCCCTGGCGCCGGAAAGCGTGCTCTCGACATATGTATCAACCGAAAGCGGATGCTTGAGCGCGGCGATATTGGCCAGCCTGAGCGTGGGCAGGCGACCTTGCGGTCCGCCGCCCCTGTGCCAGCCTTCCGCGAACGCCCCAAGGTCGGAATCGGACAGAGACAACACAACCAGATCCGCGGCATCCTGGCCCAGATCAGTTGGTGTTTCGGTCTCTTCCAGCCCGTGACTTTCGCGAAAGACAACATGCATCGGCTGTTACTCTGCCGCCGCGGTCAGTGTCGAACCAAGGGCGGCGCGGATCATCTCGGGGTTGATGTCGTCGTGTTCGGCGATCACAACCAACCGGCCTTGCCGTACTTCACCATCCCGCCACGGGCGGTCGTACTGATGACGCACCCGCGCACCCACCGCTTGCACCAACAGGCGCATCGGCTTGCCCGCAATCGACACGTATCCTTTGACGCGCAGGATGTTGTGATCGCGCGCCAGCCCTTCGATTGCGGCGACCAGCGCGGCGGGATCGTCCTGATCGGGGATTTCGACAACAATGGATTCGAAATCGTCATGCTCATGATCGTCGTGGTCATCGTGATGGCTTGGCCGGGCTTCCATGTCATCTTCTGCAGCCGCCTCAAGCCCCAGAATGATGCGCGGATCGACGACACCTTCTGCAACCTCGATCACCGGCAGCGGACGCGGCAGTTCGGTTGCAATCAACGCCTTGGCTTTGGCCACACCTTCGGGGCCGGCCAGGTCCGGCTTTGTCAGCAGGATGATATCGGCACAGGATATCTGGTCCTCGAACACCTCGGAGAGCGGTGTTTCGTGATCAATGCTGTCGTCCGCCGCGCGTTGCGCGTCAACCGCTGCGACGTTGGGGGCAAACCGCCCCGCTGCAACTGCTTCGGCATCGGCCAGCGCGATGACACCATCGACCGTAATTCTGGACCGGATATCAGGCCAGTCGAACGCCTTGAGAAGCGGTTTTGGCAAGGCCAGTCCCGAGGTTTCAATCAGGATATGATCGGGCCGCGGGTCCAGCGCCATCAGCGCCTCGATCGTGGGAATGAAATCATCCGCCACCGTGCAGCAGATACATCCGTTGGCCAGTTCAAGAATGTTTTCAGCCGGACATTCGGGGATTGCACAGGATTTCAGAATGTCGCCGTCCACGCCGACATCACCGAATTCATTCACGATCACGGCCAATCGCTTGCCGCCCGGGTTCTGCATCAGATTGCGGATCAGGGTTGTCTTGCCGGAGCCGAGAAAGCCGGTGATCACGGTTACGGGAAGTTTTGCAAGATCAGTCATTCAGGGCCTCCAGGGGCTGGGTCATCGGGGGAATACGGGCAACGCAGTTGCGTTTGAAATGCTCGGGGCGCTCGCGCCAGGGGATCAAACCGTCGGATGTTGCGTGATAGCGCACAGCGCCGTCCAGGATCATCGCCGGATGGTCCGCCTCATCGACATTGGCAAAGACATAGGTCCATTTGTTATCCCCGCCGCGCAGCGCGACAGTGCAGCCGTGGTCGCAATTTTGCAGGCATTCGACGGGGGCAATGCTGATGCCCTCCGGCACATCCAGTCCGGTGATCGCATCATAAAGCGCCTGCCCGGGGCGGCGCGCATCTTGCAGGATGCCCTGACCCCGCAGGCACTTGACGCAAACAAGCAATTGCGTGGCTGTCCTGTCCAGGTCTTCGGGCTTTCGTGGCTCTGTCATGGTCCTCTGTCCCATTCTAAAATGGAACGCGGGTCTGATGGCGAGGCAGCACTGACCAGCAGAGCAATCCCCGACACCGGAACACCCCGTCCGGTCGTGGCAATACGTGCTGGCAGGTCTCCCGGCTCACGGATCCAGGGCGGTGCCCTGCGGTGCGTCTGCCTTCCCAGCCATAGGCCAGTGGCGGTGACACACCTTATTTCCGTTCACGGTCGCGGGGGCGGCTTTGCTTGACCGGAAAAGCTTCCGGCTGCAGATTCCCTTTTCACCTGCTTGCACAGGCACCAACACACGCGCAGATGGTCTTAATCCAACCGGGTTGTCAAGAACGAGAACCTGCAATGGGAAAGTCGGGTCAGCCCTCAGAGCCGGGTCGTCGCTCCGGCAACGAGATCCTCGATAAAGGCCAGCGCGTGGGGGGGCTGCTCGACCGAGCGACGCGTAATCACTTCATAAGGTTCGCTTTTCGAGCGCAGGTGCATCGGCAGGACGCTTGCCATGCCAAAGTTCACGAAAAATGCCGCAACATCGCTGGACAGCAACGCCACCGTGTTCGGTTCGGCCTGTATCAGCGAAATCGTTGTCAGCGCAGAGCGCGTCTCCATCAGCCCCTGGGGCATGCCAAGCCCGGCCTGGCGAAACTCCTGTTCCAGCAGCAACCGCATGGGCATCGCCGCAGTGTAGACAATCCAGCGCGCATCCTCTAGGTCGGTCAGGCGCACCCGCTTTTGACCAATCAGCGGATGCGCTGGATTGGCGACCACCGCCAGCCGTTCATCGTGGAAGGCCGTTACATGGTAAAGCTGCGGCGTCGCGATCATGGAGCTGCGCCCGATGATAAGGTCGAGCATCCCCCGATCCAGCTGCCGGAACAGTTCGACGCTGGTGTCCTCCAGGATCTCGAACGAGGTGCGGGGAAACCGCCGAAGATAGTTGCTGATGGTTTCCGTCAGATAGGGCACGGCCCCCATGATCGTACCGATCCGCAACTTGGCCCACCCGCTGTCCGACGCCGTGCGTAACTCTTCTTCCATCTCCTTCAGCTGGGACAGGATCGTCTTGGCATGTCGGATCATGGACTCGCCCGCATGTGTCGGGTTCAGTCCGCGGTTGGTCCGGTTGAACAGTTTCGTGCCGGTCAGTTCCTCGGCCTCCTGCAGCGCCTTGGTGGCGCGCGGCTGGCTCATCCCGATCAGCTCGGACGCGCGCTTCAGCGAGCCGTTGTCGTCAATGGCGGATATCAAAAGCAATTGTCGCATGGAGAGGCGCGTCATCGGCTGGGAATAGGTGCGCGGCATGGGTTATGGATTTCCTTTTTGTTATATCCATATCTGATAATAGCGCATTTACAGCCCCCCTTCTGCCGATATTTTGCGCGAACAGATGAAATTCCAGCCGCATCGCCCAAAAACAGGGGTTTGTGCGTTGCCAAACGGGAATACCAAAGCAGGGGGAGGCCTATGAGCCTGATCAACTACGTCACGCGGGTCCAATTCGGGTACGGCGAAATCGCAACGCTCAAGGATGAACTGGCGCTTGCGGGGATCACCCGCCCCGTCATCGTCACCGACAAGGGCGTCCGTGCGCTTGGCATGCTGGAGCGCATCGAGGCTGCCACGGGTGTTACCCCTGTTGCCGTGTTCGACGAAACCCCCGGCAACCCGACCGAAGCCTCTGCCGTCAAGGCGACCGCGCTTTTCCGCGAGGCTGATGGTGATGGCGTGATCGCCATCGGCGGCGGCTCGGCTCTGGATCTTGCCAAGGCCGTAGCGGTCATGGCCGCGCATGAGGGACCGCTGAAGACCTATGCCGTGATCGAGGGCGGGCTGGCAAAGATCACGCCGCGCACGTTCCCGACCATCGCCGTGCCAACCACCGCCGGCACCGGCAGCGAAGTGGGCCGCGCTGCCATCATCATCCTGGAAGACGGACGCAAGGTCGGGCTGCTGTCGCCCTATCTGGTGCCCCGGGCGGCCATCGTCGACCCGGAACTGACGCTCAGCCTGCCACCGGTGCTGACCGCGGCGACCGGGATGGACGCGATTTCCCACTGTATCGAAACCTACCTCGCCCCTTCCTTCAATCCGCCCGCCGATGGTATCGCGCTGGAAGGGTTGCGCCGGGGCTGGGCCAATATCCGCCTTGCGGTGGACGCGCCTGACAACCGCGATGCACGCGCCAACATGGCCATCGCGGCGACCATGGGCGCGATGGCGTTTCAGAAGGGTCTGGGCTGCGTTCACAGCCTCAGCCATTCGTTGGGCGGTATCAACCCAAAGCTGCATCACGGCACGCTGAACGCCATTTTCATGCCGCCGGTCCTGGCCTTCAACCGCGACGCCAAATCATCCGTGGACGAGGGAAAATATGCCCGTCTGGCCAGTGCTATGGGCCTTGCCGCCGACGCAGATCTTGGTGCGGCGGTCGAAGAGATGACCCGCGCCATCGGGCTTCCCACCCGCCTCTCGGAACTGGGCGTCACGTCGGACCTGTTCGACCGGGTGATAACGGGTGCGCTGGCCGATCACAGCCACCTCACCAACCCGCGCGAGGCGACGGCCGAGGACTATGAAACCATGCTTCAGGCTGCGCTTTGAGCGCGGCCGACTATCTGGGAGGAAACCGATGACATATGCGCCACACGGCAAGCACCTGATCGCGGGAGAGTGGGTGGCAACGCCTGATCATTTCCAAAACGAACCCGTTTCCGGCGCACCCGACACCTTCGCGCTGGGGACCGTGGCGCTTGTGAACCGCGCGGCGGAGGCTGCGGAAGCTGCCTTCTGGTCCTATGGCTACGCCTCTGTGGCAGAGCGCGCCGCACTGCTGCGGACCATTGCCGACGAGATCGAAGTCCGTGGCGCTGCCATCACCGAGATCGGCTGCCGGGAAAGCGGCCTGCCGACGGCCCGGCTGGAGGGTGAGCGCGGGCGCACCACTGGACAGTTGCGCCTGTTCGCCGACCATATCGAAAAGGGCGATTATCTGGACCGTCGTTTCGATGCGGCCCTGCCAGACCGGCAGCCCGCACCGCGCCCGGAAATTCGCCTCATGCAGCGCCCGGTCGGTCCGGTTGCCGTCTTTGGTGCCTCGAACTTTCCGCTCGCCTTCTCGACGGCGGGCGGTGACACGGCGGCCGCCCTTGCGGCGGGCTGTCCCGTGGTGGTGAAAGGCCATTCGGCCCATCCCGGCACCGGTGAAATCGTTGCCGAAGCGATCCATGCCGCCATTTCCAAGCTGGGGATGGATCCGGGCGTCTTCAGCCTTGTGCAGGGGGGCAACCGCGAGGTGGGGGCCGCCCTTGTCACGCATCCGCTGATCAAGGCCGTCGGCTTTACCGGATCGCTGGCGGGTGGCCGTGCGCTGTTCGATCTGTGCGCAGGCCGTGCCGAGCCAATCCCATTTTTCGGCGAGTTGGGCAGCGTCAACCCGATGTTCGTCCTGCCGGCTGCCGTCGGGGCCAACGCCAGTGCGCTTGGCGCTGGATGGGCCGCATCGCTGACAATGGGCGCAGGCCAGTTCTGCACCAATCCGGGCATTGCAGTCGTGATCGCGGGCTCTGATGCGGATGACTTCGTGGCCGCCGCTCGGGACGCGCTTGCCAAGGCCCCGGAGCAAGTGATGCTGACCGAGGGCATCGCCCGGGCCTATCACCTGGGCCAAGCGCGTCTGAAGGACCGCGAGACTGTGAAACCGGTGCTCGAGACGGTCTCGGACGGACGCAGCGCCAATCCGAACCTTTACGAGACCACGGCCAGCCAGTTCCTCGCCGATCATGCGCTTGCCGAAGAGGTCTTTGGGCCGCTGGGCCTCGTTGTCCGGGTGGAGGACACCGACGAGATGCGCCGCGTGGCGCAGAGCCTGCAGGGACAGCTGACAGTCACCCTGCACATGGATGACGACGACATGCCGCTGGCAAAAACGCTTTTGCCCGTGCTGGAGCGCAAGGCCGGGCGCGTGCTCGTCAACGGGTTCCCGACCGGTGTGGAGGTGGTCGATTCCATGGTGCATGGCGGACCATACCCGGCCTCGACCAACTTTGGTGCCACCAGCGTGGGCACCCTGTCGATCCGCCGCTTCTTGCGTCCGGTCAGCTACCAGAATTTTCCGGCGGCCCTGCTGCCGGAGGGAGTGCTCTAGCACTCAGTCAGGACATGCCCCCAAGGGGCATGTCTTTAACGTGGAGGAGGAAACCACATGAAATTTGCAGACACCACAAAGACGGCCCTTCTGGCTGGCGTCTTCCTGGCAGGGGGCGTCCTGAGCGCTGCGGCCCAGACAACGCTGACCCTCACGCATTCGTCGCCCGCCGACAGCCATTTCGGCGTTGCCGCGACCGCCTTCAAGGAGGTGGCCGAAGAGCAGTCGGGCGGCACATTGAATGTCGTGATCCAGCGTCTTGATAACGAGCGGGAAGCACTGGAAAGCGTTCAGTTCGGCGCGCAGGAATGTGCCATGGGATCGGCCGGTCCGCTTGGCAATTTCGTGCCCGAGACCCGTGTGCTGGACATCCCTTTCCTGTTTGATGACTACCAGCACGCCCGTGGCGTTCTCGACTCGGAGATTGGTCAGGACCTTCTCGACTTGTTCCCCGGGCGCGGTCTGTACGGTGTGGTATGGATGGAAAACGGCTTCCGCAACCTGACGACGGGGACCAAGGCCGTCGCTTCGCCGGAAGATCTGCAAGGCATGAAGATCCGCACCATGGAGAACCAGGTGCACATGGACGCCTGGAAAGCGGCAGGCGTCCTGCCGACGCCGATGGCCTTCTCGGAACTGCCGTCGGCCCTGCAGCAGGGCACCGTTGATGGTCAGGAAAATCCGATCCCGGTGATCCTGTCGAACAACCTCGACATGATGCAAAAGCACCTCTACCTGACACGCCACGTCTATTCGCCGGGCATCCTGGTCTGCAATCCGGACTTCATCGCCGGCCTGACGGATGAGCAGAAGGCCGCCGTGGAAGACGCCGGCAAGGCCGCATCCGCCGCGAACCGTGCGCGGGTGGAAGACGACGAATCCAATGGCATCGAGGTTCTGCGCGGTCGCGGCATCGACGTTGTCGAGATTGAGGACCGCGATGCCTATCGCGCGGCGATGGCCTCTGCCAATGCCGGGTTCGAAGACGCGTTCGGCGCGGATCTCATCAAGCGCATCCGGGACTGGAAGCCCTGATGAGCGCCACGGCCACATTGCTCCGTCGCATTGACTGGGCCGTTGCAGGGGGGGTGGCTGCGGCTGCCTCCCTTGCACTCGCCATCGCGGTCGTTTCCAGCTTCTGGCAGGTGCTGGGCCGTTTCGTCTTTCACGCGCCTGCAACCTGGTCCGAAGCCCTGACCCGTCTGGCTCTGGTGTGGATGGTGCTGCTTGGCGTTTCGGTCGCCCTGCGCCACGGCGCATTGGTCGCCATTGATCTGGCGCGGGAAAACGCAACCGGACGGTTGCGCCGCGCCATCGAGGCAATTTCGCTGATCTCCTGCCTGATCATGTTCGCCACGCTGTTCTGGTACGGCATCGCCACCGCCCAGCGGGTGCGGATGCAGGAAATGGCCGGCCTGGAGATTTCCATGGCATGGGGCTACGCGGCAATTCCGGTGGGGTCGCTCTTTGCCGCCCTTGGTGCGGTCGTGCATTTCCTTCAGTCCGGAAAGGAGATCGCGCGATGACCGGTGCAATTGTCTCTGCGATGATGCTGCTCTTTGTCATCTCGGTCCCCATCGCCATTTCCATCGGCCTTGCCTCCATGATCGGGCTTTTCGGTTTCACCAGCCTGCCCCCCATCGTCATTCCCCAACAGGTCTTTATCGCCCTGGACAAGTTTCCGCTGGCGGCGATTCCGTTCTTCATCCTTGCGGGCAACCTGATGGAAGTGGGCGGCCTGTCCCGTCGTCTAGTCGACTTTGCCCGCTCGTTTGTCGGACAGATCCAGGGCGGGCTTGCGGCAACATGCGTCATCACCTGCATGTTGTTTTCCGCCATCTCCGGATCCAGCGTTGCAACAACCTTTGCCATCGGTGTCGTCCTCATTCCAGCCATGCGCAACCTGGGCTATCCGGTTGGTTTCGTCGCAGCGCTGATGGCGACGTCGGCCGAGCTGGGCGTGATCATTCCCCCGTCGATCCCGATGATCCTGTATGGCGTCGCCACGCAGACCTCGATTCCGCAGCTGTTCCTGGCGGGCATCGTGCCGGGTCTGCTGATTGCCGGAGCCTTGCTTGTGACCTCCGTCATATGGTGCCGGGTCAAGGGCTGGGGCAAGCGCGACGGTGAGGGCAGCCTGCCACGGCTGACGGCGGCGCGCCGCGCCATCTGGGCGCTGCTGATGCCGGTGCTGATCATGGGCGGTATCTACGGCGGCGTGACGACACCGACCGAAGCCAGCGTCATCGCCGTGGTCTATGCCATGGTGGTGGGCCTGTTGCTGCACCGGGAAATGTCCCTGGCCGACCTGGTCAGAGCCTTCCGCAAGTCGGTCATTACCTCTGCCGTCATCATGTTCATCATCGGCACCGCCAGCCTGATGGGCTATCTGCTGAACCGCGAGGGCGTCCCCGATGCGGCAGCACTCTGGCTGACCAGCACCTTTGAAGGCCCGGTCTCGCTGATGCTGGCAATCAACGCGATGCTGTTTGTCATCGGCATGTTCATCGAGACAGGGGCGAGCATCATCGTTCTGGCACCGATCCTGCAGGATGCAGCGGCCCGCGTCGGCATCGCTCCGGTCCACTTTGGCACCGTCATGGTGGTCAACCTGGCGCTTGGCATGATCACGCCGCCACTGGGCGTCAACCTCTTCGCCGCCGCGCAGATTGCCGGTTGCTCGGTGACGCAGATGCTCAGGCCGCTGATGGTCTTCGTGTCCGTCATCGTGCTCTGCCTTCTGGTGATCGCCTTTGTGCCGGCCGTCAGCATGACATTGCCGGCGCTGATCGGGCGCTGATCACGCCTGAGTTCAACACGCGCGCCGGCCCCTGTGACGGGGCCGGTGTCGGGATCAATTCGGAAGGTTTGAAAGCCATGACAGGGACGCTCATCCCTCAGCTTCAGGACATCGTGGGCCGCCGCCATGTCCATACCGGAGCCAGAGGCACCCGCCGCTTCCGGCGCGGCTATCGCTACGGCGATGGCGAGGTGCTGGCTGCCGTCGAGCCGGGGACATTGGTCGAGCAGTGGAAGGTTCTCGAAGCCTGTGTCGCTGCGGATGTTGCCATCATCTTTCAGGCGGCGAATACAGGGCTGACCGGCGGATCGACCCCGTTCGGAGAAGGCTACGACAGGCCGATCGTCATCATCTCGACCCTGCGCAACAGACGCATCGATCTGCTGGATGACGGGCGACAGGTTCTGTGCATGCCCGGCGCTACGCTTGACCAGTTGGAGCGGAGGCTGAAGCCTATGGGCCGGGAGCCGCATTCGGTGATCGGATCAAGCTGCATCGGCGCGTCGGTCACCGGTGGCGTCTGCAACAATTCCGGCGGCTCGCTGGTCCAGCGGGGACCGGCCTATACCGAGCTTTCCCTGTTTGCGCAGGTCGATGCAGAGGGCCGCCTGCATCTGGTGAATCACCTTGGCATGCGCCTTGGCGACGCGCCGCTTGCCATTCTCGACCGGCTTGATCACGGCAGGTATTCAGAGGCGGATGTCGACTTTCCGCAAGGACGTCAGGCGTCGGACATCGACTACAAGGACCATGTGCGCGACATCGCCGCGCCGACACCGGCCCGTTTCAACGCCGACCCGCGACGCCATTACGAAGCCTCGGGTTCGGCAGGCAAGATTGGCGTCTTTGCCGTGCGGCTGGACACGTTCGCCGTGGCGCATAAAGAGAGGGTCTTTTACATCGGCACCAGCGATCCGAGCGAGTTGCAGGCGATCCGTCGGCACATTCTGGCGACCTTCCCGACCCTGCCGATCGCGGGGGAATACATGCATGCGGATGCGTTCCGCGCGGCGCAGGTCTGGGGCAAGGATCTCTACCTCTTCATCCGCAGCTTCGGCACGGTCAACGTGCCCCGCGCCTTTGCCGCCAAAAGCTGGTTCGACGGGGTGACAGAGCGTCTGGGGCTGGGCAAGGCGGTGTCGGATCATCTGCTCCAGCTTTTCAGCCGTATCCTCCCCGAACAGATGCCAAAGCGGTTGATCGCCTATCGCGACATGTATCCCCACCACCTGATGATCCGGGCCGGAGATACCTGCATTGACGCCCTGCGCGCCTATCTTGGCTCGATCTTCCCAAGTGCTACGGGCAATTTCCTTGAATGCACGGACGCGGAAGGCAAGGCGGCTTTCCTCAACCGCTTTACCGTGGGCAGCGCCGTGGTGCGCTACCGCGCAGTGCACAAACGCACGGTGGAAGACATCGTCGCGCTGGACGTCGCCCTGCCGCGCGACACCATGGACTGGTTCGAGACGCTGCCCGAAGAGCTGTCGCGGCAGATGGCGCTGAAAATCTATGTTGGCCACTTTTTCTGTCAGGTTATGCATCAGGAATATCTGGTGAAAAAGGGCGTGGACTGCGCCGCACTGGAACATCAGATCTGCGCCTTGCTGGATGCACGCGGCGCGGAATATCCGGCCGAGCACAACGTCGGCCATCTCTACGAGGCCAAGCCCGCCCTGCGTGACTTTTATCGCAGCCTGGACCCCACCAACACTTTCAACCCCGGTATCGGCAAGACTTCGAAATGCCGTCACTGGCATTGAGCTTGACCATATACGCGCCGTTTTCACTGCCGATCACTTTGTGCCTAGCAATTTAAGGTTTTGCTAGGTATATACATGCCTATCAAAACTTGGAAACGATAGGCATGACCTCACTCAGCAGCATCGCGATGAGCGCGTACACTGATCTGGTAAGACTTCTGAAGGACGATGCGCTGTCCGACGTCGCGGGCAAACCGACGCTGAAACACCGCGGTGACAAAGCGTATTGGTATGTGGCGCGCCGTGTCGGAACAGATATGCGTTTCATTTATATTGGCGAAGACACCGACGAGATGCGCGCGCGTATCGAACGTATCGAGGAGTTGCGCGCCACCGCCAAAGAACGGCAGGCTGTGCGGTCGCGGCTGGTCCGGTTGTTGCGTGCAGAGGGGCTGACGCCGACCGACCGTGCGACGGGGTCCATCCTGTCCGCCATGGCGGCGGCCGGGACATTTCGATTGGGCGGCACCATTGTCGGGACAAATGCCTTTCGCCTGTATGAAGGCGAGCTTGGCATTCGTCTGCCCCTGGGCGGAATGGCAAACACCGGTGACATCGACATCGCCCAATTTGAAAAACTCAGCGTCGCCTTGGAGGACCAGGTTGATCCGGGGCTGACCGAGACATTCTCGGAGCTGAAATTTGCCCCGGTGCCGGGATTGGAACGAGGACGCACATGGCGGTGGGTGCAAGGCGGCAGCGGCCAATTGGTAGAGTTTCTGACACCTGCATTCGGAGATGAATCCATCCGCGACCTGCCCGCGTTGGGGGTCAACGCACAGGCGCTGAACTATCTCAACTTCCTGATCGCCGAACCGATCCATGCCGCGGCGCTCTATCGGTCAGGCATACTCGTTCAGGTGCCACGACCAGAGAGGTATGCGATTCACAAGCTGATCATCGCTGACCGGCGGCGTGACGGGTCGGGCAGTCTCAAGGCGTCGAAGGACAGGGAACAGGCTGCGTTTCTGATCGAAGCCATGGCTGAAGACCGGCCCGATGATCTGTCCAGAGCCTACGCAGCCGCGTTGAAGGTCGGGCCACGGTGGCGCGAACGCATTGCCAACTCGTTGGCACGGATGCCGCATACAAAGGCCATCCTGGACAATATTGATCGCTGACCGCTGCACAGCAGAGGTCTGGCAGCTCCCACCCTCAGGGCGAAATCTCAGGGCCGCCTTTCTGCGTCATTGCGTTCGGGTCAGCACGCAGTGTCAGCAGCGGATCGCAGCTGCGCCACGTCGTTATTCCATCGTAAGCGCCTGTCCCGCCAGACGCGCCGTTGCCAGCAGCCTGTCCGCGTCGTGCCCCTCCCGGGCCATGGCGGAGAGGCCGACCATGACCGTGCCGACAAAATCCGCGATCCGATCCGCATCTTCCGGTGCGCGCGCCGCGACATAGGCGCGAATCTGCTCCTGCGCTCCGCGATGGAATGCCCCTGCCGCCGCGCGGGCCTCGGCGTCATGGCAACGTGCCCCTTCCAGCACCAGACAGCCCGGCGCCTCGGGGTCTGCGCCGTAACGGCGCGCCGCTTCTTCCAGCAACACTTTCAGGCACTCGGCCACCGGCTGATCGTCGCGCAGGATCTCGGAAAAGGGGATGGAGCCAGTTTCAACGTATCTGTCCAAAACACGGGCGTAGAGACCGTTCTTGTTGCCAAAGGCGGCGTAAAAGCTGGGTGGCTTGATCTGCAGGGCATCGGTCAGATCTGCCAGGCTCACCCTGTCATAGCCTTTCGCGTGAAACAGTCCCTGGGCAATCGCGACGGCCTGATCCGGGTCGAAACGCCTGGGACGGCCGACGGTGCGTTTGTTTTTTGTAGTGGCCACTATAAAACTCCTTGACCAGACCGGTAAGATTAATATGTATTGGCCACTACATAATTTCAACAAGGAACATCCAACCATGTCAGACGTAAGAACCGTATTGGTCCTGGGCGGCAGCCGGGGCATTGGCGCGGCGATCGTGCGCCGCTTTGCAAAGGCGGGCGACAAGGTGACCTTCACCTATGCCGGCTCGCACGAGGCGGCCGAGCAGCTCGCCAGCGAGACCGGCAGCACCGCCGTCCGTGCCGACAGTGCCGACCGCGATGCGGTCATCGCCTCTGTGCGCGAAAGCGGGCCGCTTGACGTGCTCGTTGTGAATTCCGGGATCGGCGTCTTCGGCGATGCGCTGGAGCAGGACCCGGACGCGATCGACCGGCTTTTCCAGATCAACATCCATGCGCCCTATCACGCAGCGGTCGAAGCCGCCCGGCACATGCCCGAAGGCGGCAGGATCATCGTCATGGGGTCCGTCAACGGCGACCGGATGCCGCTGGCCGGTATGGCCTCTTATGCGGTGAGCAAGTCGGCGATGCAGGGACTGGCGCGGGGGCTTGCCCGGGATTTCGGGCCGCGCGGTATTACGGTCAACGTGGTACAGCCGGGGCCGATTGATACGGATGCCAATCCGGCAGACGGACCGATGAAGGATCTGATGCACAGCTTTATGGCCATCAAGCGCCACGGTCAGCCCGAAGAGGTTGCGGGCATGGTCGCCTGGCTTGCCGGACCGGAAGCCGGTTTCGTGACAGGCGCCATGCACACGATTGACGGCGCCTTCGGCGCCTGAGACGTAGTGCCCTGCCCGGGCCTCGCGTGCGCGGGCAGGGCAGGGCCCTCCGCAGGGCTGGTCCAGATGATGCAACGAGCGGAATTATCGGCGCAGACCGCCAGATCGCATTTGTTCCACTCTACCCTGTTGCCGAGACAGGTGCGGGTCACGCACCCAGCAGGCCGCTCTCTCTGAATGTCGCGATAAGGTCGTCATAGCGCCCCAAACCGCCTGACCCGCGCGCCGTCAGTTGCGCCCCTGCAACCGCTGCATAGATCGCATCGGCGCGGCGCATGGCGATGTCTTTGGATACAAGCGTGGAAAGATGCCCGGCAAGCCATGTCACGTTGATATCAATGAACGCCTGGATCGCTTCGCGTATTTCCTCGGGAACATCATCGCTTTGGGCGGACAGGAAACTTGCCAGACAGATGCGCGTGTCGCCCTCCAGTGCCTTGCGGAATATGCCCGGATACGCCAGCAGACAGGCGCGCGGTGAAGCGTGAGCTTGCGAAACCGCGTCAAGGGCAGCCTGCACATCGTCACAATAGCGCCAGGCCACGGCAGCACCGAGGGCCGCCTTGCTGGGGAAGTGGTGATAGAGGCTAGGTGCCCTGATACCAAGCATTGCCGCAAGATCCCGAAAGTTCAGGCCGTCGTAGCCATGCGCCTGCACGCGCGTTCGGGCGATGGCGAGGAGTTTCTCTTTGGTGTTTTCGGACATGGGCGTTGGCTTCCAAAATCTCGGCGGTGCAGGAGATTGACTCTGCGTGGTTTCCTGCCAATGTACCTACCAACTGATAGGTAGAGGGGCAATCGACAATGATGATTGTGCATGATTTCAACCGCGGTCCTTATCCGGCGCGCGTTCGCATTGCGCTGGCCGAGTTGGATTTGCAGGACAAGGTGCGGTTTGTCGAAGTGAACCTGCGAACGGGTGCCCATAAAAGGCCGGAGTTTCTGGAAAAGAACTATTCCGGCACCCTGCCGGTTCTCGAACTGGCGGACGGGACATTCCTGGCCGAATGCACGGCGATTACGGAGTATCTGGATCATCTTGGAGGCCAGCCCCGGCTAACCGGGATCTCGGCTCGGGAACGGGGTATGATCCACATGATGAACAAACGGGCCGAGATCGAGTTTCTGGACCCGATCAGCGTCTATTTCCATCATGCGACACCTGGATTGGGGCCGGATGTCGAGCTTTACCAGAACCCCGAATGGGGCGAGAAGATGCGCGACAAGGCGTTGCGTGCTGCGCGCTATTTCGACGAAGTCCTTTCGACGCGGCCCCATATCGCCGGCGAGACGTTTTCGATGGCGGACATAACGGTTGTCGCCGCTTTCATCTTTGCCGACATCGTCAAACTGGAGATCCCGCCCCAGCTCGACCATTTGCATGAATGGCATACACGGATGGTGGCCCGCCCAAGCGTTCAGGGGTGGAAGGAAATGGGACGCGCCACCGAAAGCAGCAAGCATAGAACCTGATGCAGGACTTAATGCCCGGGCATGTTGGCCGCCAACATGTCAATAAACCGCCGCACGCGGGGTTCCAGGAACCTCTTGTGGGGATAGAGCGCGACGATGGGAACCTCGCCAGTTGAAACGTCTGGCAGAATGCGTACCAGCGCACCCGCTGCAAGATCCTCCTTGACCAACGTGCTTGGCAACAAGGCGATCCCCATTCCCGCCAGTGCGGCCTCGCGCAGAGCCTCGGCATTGTCCAGCCGCAAGGTGACCTGTCCTGGCGCATTGCTCCAGAACTCGGTGGCGTCCTGCAAGACCCAGACCTGGCGCTGTCCGACACTTGAGAACTGAAGCAGGTCATGTGTGCTCAGATGATCTATTCTGCTGGGTGTTTTGCGGCCTTCCAGATAGGATGGAGAGGCACACAGCACGGGTCTGTCGGTCATCAGGGTGCGCGAGATCAGTGAGGTATCCGGCGAGGTCACCCCGATCCGCACCGCAAGGTCGAAACCGTCCTTGATGATGTGACGCAGGGTATCGGAAAAACTGATCTCGAAACGCACCTCTGGCCAGTCTTGTTGAAACTGCCGCACCACAGGCATCAAAAGCCGCCGCCCAAGCGCGTCAGGTGCGGCGATGCGAAGGGTGCCCTTGGGAATGCCCTCGCCACCGGCCATGCTCATATCGGCATCTGCAATCGCCGTCTGGATCGCCAGCCCCTGCTTGTACAGTCGTTGCCCTTCCTCGGTCATGCTGATGGCGCGGGTTGTGCGGTTCAGCAGACGCAGGCCGTACCGGTCTTCAAGGCGCGAAACCGCTTTTCCTGCCGTTGACCGGGAAAGACCAAAAGCCCGTCCCGCGGAAGCGAAACTTCCCGTCTCTACGACGGATAGAAAGACCAGAATGTCATTTACCTTTGATTCAGCCATTTGCCCTCAATTGACGCATTCAGTTCGTCTCAGTCGCGAATCCTGTTCGTCTATAGTCCGGCTTAACTAGCGAGCATCAAGCAAAACAAGGAGAATAGATGTGTCAAATGCGATCGTGCGAATGAATCCGGCTACGCTGCCCGATGCCGGCAAGGTGGGCTATTCGCAAATATCCATCGCCAACCCCGGCAGATTGGCGTTTATCTCGGGGCAGGTCGCCTGGAGCGCCGACGGATCTGCCGTACCGGAAACGCTTGAGGGGCAAACCAGTCAGGTCATATCAAATCTTGCGGAAGCCTTGCGCGCCATCGGTGCGACACCGCGTGATATTGTCCAGATGCGCGTCTACATGACAGAGCTGAACGATGCGACGATGGTCATCGTGATGACCCAGATAACGGCGTTCCTTGGCGGAGAACAACCAAGCCTGACCGGTATCGGTGTCGCATCACTGGCCAATGAGGATCTGAAAATCGAGATTGAAATGGTGGTTCAGATACCCGCGTAGACTGCTGTGCTGGCCGTTGAGATCGATGACACTCGTCCGGCCAGCACCCTCAAATAGTTTGCAGATGCGGGATCCCGAAATTGCCCGTCACACCTGAGCGGGATTTCTGCCGTCGTCGTTCGCTTGCTTCGGTTCTGCGGGCAGATCCTTTGCCTCGATCTGGGTGCTGTGTCTGGCGGCAGACGGCAATTGGCCCTACATTGTCATTCGAACGGTGCCGTAAGAAAACGAGACACACCAGATGCGCAAACTACCACCCCTGAAGGCCCTGCATGCCTTCGAAGCTGCGGCGCGCCATGAAAGTGTGACCAAGGCTGCTGCAGAACTGAATGTGAGTCACAGTGCAATTAGCCAGCAAATTAAAATACTTGAGCAACATTTTAACCAGAAGCTCTTTCAGAAGAGGGGGAACGGGATTGAGCTGACGCCAAAGGCGCGAAACTTCCTCAAGGACGTCACGGAGAGCCTCGACCAGATCGCCGTTGCGTCAGAAAATCTTTCCATCTCGAATGTCGTCAACAGGATCAGCGTCAATGCAACGCCGACATTCTCGGTTCAATGGCTGGTGCCCCGGGTCGCGGAATTCCAGCGCCAGTTCCCGCGCATTGAGGTCCGGACAGAGACATCTACGACCGACTTGCTTGGTAAGGATTACGATACAAGCGACGTCATCATCCGCCGGTTTCCCATGAAGAGAACGGGCATGGAATGCACCCGTATCCTTGACGACATCACTGTGGCGGTTGCAGCACCGAGCCTGTTGGAGACGGTTGCCCTTGCAGAACCCGCCGATCTGTTGCGCTTCAAGCTCTTGCATATCAAAAGCCGGATTTCGGCATGGCCAAACTGGTTTCGCAAAGCTGGAATCGAAACGAGCCAAACCCTGTCGGGGCAGATTTTTGACCATATTTTTCTTGGGTTGGCCTCTGCACGCAGTGGCGCAGGGATTTGCCTTTGTCCCCGCGTTCTGGTCGAGGATGAGTTAAAGTCAGGACGCCTGGTGGAGCTTTTTCCCGAACTCTACGTCGTCGGGCCCGGGTTTTACGCGCTCTATGACACCAAAAGCCGCAATCTGCGCAATGTGCAGCGGTTGATTGACTGGCTCAAACACGATGCGACCGGTGGGCCGCTTTCCTCTCAGGACGTGGAGTGGGAACTTTACACCTGAGAACAGCGCCGCCAAGCGCGCGGTGCGGACGGGCGTGATTGTCCTTGCTGCCGCTGTCGAATGTAACAAAAACTTATCATCTGCATGAATTTTATGCGAAATAATAACAAAATTCAGCGTGATTGTTAGATTCTCTAACCTATTAGTTAGTGAAATGTGCTGGGATTGGCAGCGCGTCCCACTCTAGGTTTTCCGCAAAAGGCGGACCAACCAGACTCCGCCCAAAAGCAATTGCGGAGAACTTTTGGTGACCGAACTTTCCTTGATAGACGTCAGCAAGTGTTACGGGGACGTTGAGGTCCTCAAGGGTGTGGGACGAAAGATTGCCGATGGCACTTTCTTTACACTTCTGGGCCCAAGCGGTTGCGGCAAGACCACTCTGCTGAGGATTGTCGCCGGTTTCGTCGCCCCGACATCTGGGCGGGTGATGTTTGGAAAAGACGATATGACCTTCGTGCCGCCGCATCGGCGTGGCGTTGGAATGGTCTTTCAGGACTACGCCCTTTTCCCGGACAAGACCGTTTTTGACAACGTGGCCTACGGTCTGAGGGCGCGCCGTGTTGCGGCCAGGACCATACGGAGCAAGGTGCCCGAATACCTCGAAAGGGTGGGGCTGGACGGGTTTGCCGACCGGCTGCCCAGCGAGATGAGCGGCGGTCAGCGCCAACGCGTGGCCCTTGCGCGCGCCTTGGTGATTGAGCCGCGCGTGTTGCTGATGGATGAACCGCTCTCCAATCTGGATGCCTCGCTGCGCGTGCAAATGCGTGATGTGATCCGCACGCTGCAGCAAGAGACGCGCACCACCACGATCTTTGTCACCCATGACCAGGAAGAGGCGCTGGCCATGTCCGACGAGATCGCGGTGATGAAAAACGGGCGTATCGACCAATGCGGCGCGCCGGAAGAGGTCTATCGCAGCCCCGAGACAGCCTATGTTTCGAGTTTTGTCGGTGCCGCCAACCTGCTGCCGGCCGAGCACCTTGGCGAAGGCGGTGACGGCTTGCAAAGGTTGCGGGTGTTGGGCACGCAGGTGTCCGGCCGGATCATGCGCCCTGCGGACGATGGTCGCTATCTGATGGTGGCGCGGCCTGAGAACCTCGGGTTGCGGCCCGCTGCGCGCCCGGAGGGCAGCGCGGTGGAAGGAGAGCTGACGGGGCGTGTCCTTTCGCTTCAGTTCCAAGGGTATCGCACCAGTTATCGCGTTGTTCTGCCGGGGGGGCAGGAACTGCAGGTGGAAACCTTCGGTGAAAATGGCGCCACCCCCATCGGACGCGGTGACGCGGTGGTCGTTACTTTGGGAAGCAAGTGTGTGTTTGTGCCGGAGGCCGACACGTGAACCGTTTTTTCCCCTGGGGGCTTCTTACCTGTCTTGCGCTGGCGTTCCTGCTCATCTTCGTCGGCTATCCTGTTCTCGGCGTGCTCGGGCGCAGCTTTGTCGATGAAAGCGGCGGCTTTTCGTTCGACGGATTTGTGACCTTTCTGACCAGGGGCCGCTATCTCGAAGCGCTGATGAACACGGTGGTTCTGGGTGTTGTGGTAACCTGCACCTGCACCATCGTGGGCGTATTCCTCGCCTTTGTTGTCGCCCGTTACGTGCTTCCCTTCAGCAACGTGATCATGCTGCTGCCGCTGTCAGTGCTGATCATCCCCGAGCTGATTTCGGCACAGTCCTGGGTCATGGTCTTTGGCAATAACGGGCTTGTCACCAACCTCTTTGACGCTTTCGGCATAAAGTTTCCGCGGTTTTACGGCTGGTTCGGCCTGATCTATGTGATGACCTTGACCTTTTATGTCCATGTCTTTCTGGCCGCGCTGGCGGCACTGCGTGGGGTGGACCACAGCCTCGAAGAAGCCGGACAGAGCCTTGGCACAGCCCCTTTTCAGACCTACCTGCGCGTGGTTTTTCCGACCATTTTGCCGGCGGTGCTCTCCTCGGGGCTGATCGTATTCACGCTTGTGGTCGGGAACTTTGCGATATCTATCGCGCTGGCGCAGCGCGTGACGCTTCTGTCGGTGATGACCTACCGGAGCTTCATCAGCGAACTGGGTGGCAACCCGACGATGCAGTCGACACTGGCAACAGTCTCAATTCTGCTGGTTGTTGCGGTGCTGTTTCTACAAAAACGCTACCTCTCCAAACGCAACTACCAGATGGTGGCGGGGCGCACGCCGCCGCGCAAAAGGTTGCATGGCTGGAAATCTTTCCTTGTTTCGACGCTCGCCGGGCTGATTATCCTGCTTTCGCTGCTACCGGCCCTGGTGGTGCTGCTGGGATCCTTCACCGTGTCGCGTGGGCCGGTCCTGTATTGGGGGCAGTTCACCCTTGAGCATTACCAGCGCATCTGGGCCTTCAACATGTCAGTGATTGGCAATTCGCTGAAGTTTGCGTCCCTCGCCACGATCCTCGGGGTCACCTTTGCGACATTGGTTTCCTACCTGCTGATCAAGAAACGCAATGCTCTGAGCCCGGCAGTGGATTACCTGTTGCTGCTGCCGCTGACCATCTCCGGCACGGTGCTCGGTATCGCCCTGGCACAGGGTTTCAACAGTGGGCCGGTCGTGCTGACTGGGACCGCGATGTTGATGGTGCTCGCGATGATGGTGCGGCGGCTGCCCTTTGGTGTGCGCAATGCCTCATCCAACCTGCACAACATCTCGAACTCGCTTGAGGAGGCCTCCGTCAGCCTGGGTGTGCCGCCGTTGCGGACCGTCCGAAACGTCGTGCTGCCGCTTATGGCGCCGGGCATCGCTGCCGCTGCGATCCTGACCTGGGTCACCACCGTGGCCGAACTCAGCGCCAGCGTTGTCATCTATCAGGCCGGGCAGGAAACCCTCCCGATCCAAATTTTCCGCCTGATCTCCTCCGACCTGATGGCACGGGCCTCGGCCTTTGGCGTCATCAACATGATCATCATCCTCGTACCCGTCTTTATCGGGATCAAGGTGATGAAAGTCCGCCTTTTCTCAACTTAATAAAGGAACAAAGTCCATGTTCAATTTCCGTGACATTTCTCTGTTTGCTGTCTCGGCCGCGCTGTCGATTTCTGTGTCGACGTCTGCGCAGGCGGGCGAGGTAAACTTGTACACCTCCAACAGCGAAGACGCCGTGGCGCTGGTTCTCGACGCGCTGGCCGAGCAGGCACCTGACATCAAGGTCAACGTCATCGGTGGCGGCTCGGGGTCTCTTCTGCGCCGGATCGATGCCGAGAAATCTGCACCTGCGGCTGACCTGTTCTGGAGCAGCGGGTTTTCGACCCTCGCGGGGTTTTCGCAGCTTTTTGATCAGTATGAATCACCCGAAGTCGACAACCTGTTGCCCGCACTTCAGGCCAGGGAAGACGCCTGGACAGGCACCAACACCCACGTGATGGTGCTGATGGTGAATGCCGACGTGTTGGACAGCGACACGCCGACCAGCTGGGAAGACCTGATGGACCCGGCCTGGAAGGGCAAGGTCACCATCGCCGATCCGGCCAACTCCAGCTCTGCCTATGCCCAGTTGTACGGCATCTACAAACTGTATGGCGAGGACGGCATTCGTGCACTCGCCGATGTGGTCGAGGTTCAGGGCAGCACCAGCGGCGTCTACAAGGCGGTGGCCCAGGGCGAATATCCTGTCGGCATGACCATGGAATACGCCGCACAACGATATGTCGCAGGTGGACAGGATGAGGTCTCGTTGATCTATCCGACCGATGGCACCTTCCTGTCGCCCGAAGGTATGGCCCTGATCAAGGATGGCCCGAACCCCGAGGATGCCAAGCGCGTCTATGATCTGCTGCTTTCAAAGGATCTTCAGCAGCAGCTGTTCGAATTGACCTTCCGCCGCCCCTCGCGCGGGGATCTGGACGAAGCGATTGCGGCCAGCGGTCTGCCGCTGATGAAAGACATCAAGATCATCGACGTTGATCAGACCGTCGCAGGAGACGAACGCGAGCGTTTGCTCGAACTTTGGAGCGAAGCGCGCGGCTGATCCTTTCCTGCGGGCCCGCGTTGGGCCCGCACCCCACTTCAGAAAAGTAAAGAAAGAACCATGGGCATTATTTCTTCGAAACTCGCGGCGGTGAAACCTTCACAGACCAAGGCGATGACCGCGCTGGCGGCCAGTCTTCGGGCGGAAGGCAAATCCATCATCACGCTCAGTCAGGGCGAACCTGACTTCACGACGCCGCAAAACATTTGCAAGGCTGCGTCCGACGCGATTGCTGCGGGGCATACGAAATATACTGCAGTGGCGGGGATCACGCCGCTGCGCGAGGCAGTGGTCGAAAAGTTCCGGCGCGAAAACGGGCTCTCCTTCTCGGTTGATCAGGTCACGGTTGGCTGTGGCGCAAAGCAGCTTCTCTACAACGCGTTGGTGGCCAGCCTGGACGAAGGCGACGAGGTCGTGTTCCCTACACCGTGCTGGGTATCCTACCCAGAGATGGTCAAGCTTGCGGGCGGAACACCCGTTGCTGTTGAAACCCATGTCCAGGACGGCTTCATCCTGCAGCCCGAAGCCTTGCGGGCCAAACTTGGTCCGCGCACCAAATGGCTGATGCTCAATTCGCCATCCAACCCGACCGGCGCTGTCTATTCGCGCGGCGATCTCGAAGCGCTGGCCAAGGTGCTGCGTGATTTCCCGGATGTCTGGGTTCTGGCGGACGACATCTACGAGCATCTCGTTTACGGTGATACCGAATTCGCAACGATGGCCGAGGTCGCACCTGATCTTGCGGCCAGGGTCCTGACGGTCAACGGTGTCTCGAAATCCTATGCCATGACCGGCTGGAGGGTCGGCTACGCGGCGGGTCCGCAGGACCTGATCAAGGCGATGAACACCGTGCAGGGGCAATCGACCTCCCACACCAGCTCGATCTCGCAATATGCCGCGCTTGAGGCTTTGACGGGTGATCAAAGCTTCCTGCCGGAATTCCGCAAGGCCTTCCGGGCGCGGAGGGACCTGGTCGTCGGCCTTCTGAACGATATTGACGGTCTAAGCTGCCGCACCCCTGACGGTGCCTTCTATGTTTTCGTAGCCTGTGATGCCCTGTTGGGGCGGTTGGCACCCTCCGGCAAGCAAATCGTCACGGATATGGATCTTGCAATGTACCTCTTGGAAGAGGCCGGCGTGGCAGTGGTGCCCGGGTCCGGTTTCATGGCCGACGGATTTATCCGCATATCTTACGCCTCATCAGAAGAAGATCTGCGCAAGGCATGCGCCGCCATTGGCAGCGCCGTTTCGAAATTGACAGAACAGAGCTGACCGTTAGCACAGAAGGATATCCAACAATGAGAAAAACCAGCAAATCCCTGCGCGAGATCATATCTTCAGGAGGCATGGCCCGTGTCATGGCGGCGCATGACCCGCTGTCCGCCCGCCTCGTCGAGGAAGCCGGTTTCGACGCGATCTGGGCCAGCGGCTTCGAGATCTCGGCGGCCATGGGCCTGGCCGATGTGTCACTCGTGTCGATGACCCAACATCTGGACAACATGCGCCGGATGGCGGACCGCTCCAGCTTGCCGATCGTCGCTGACGTCGACACCGGATACGGAAACGCCGTCAACGTCATCTTCACCGTCAAGCAATTCGAGGCGGCGGGGGCTTCGGCCGTGGTGATCGAGGACAAGGCCTTCCCGAAAGTCACATCTCTGATCGCGGGAGGGCGGCAGGATCTTCTGCCTATTTCCGAAAACCAGGGCAAGATCGAAGCGGCGGTGAGCGCGCGGCAAGACCCCGACTTCCTTGTGATTGCGCGGGTTGAAGCACTGATCGCCGGACGTGGCGAGGCAGAGGCACTGGAGCGAGCCCATGCCTATGAGGCTGCTGGTGCGGACATGATCCTTATCCATTCCAAGGAGAAAACACCGGATGAAATCGAAAGTTTCATTCACGGGTGGACCGGCTCCGTGCCGATTGTCATCGTGCCAACGGCCTATCCGCAGATGACCGAAGCAAGAGCGAAGTCGCTGAAAAAGGTCGGTATGCTGATCTACGGCAATCATGCCATCCGCGCGGCCGTTACCGGCATGCAAAAAGTCTTTGCGCAGATCATCGCTGACGGCGGCATCGAAACCGTCAACGACGAGATTGTGCCCGTGTCCGAGATCTTCCGCCTTCAGGACATGGACATGGTGAAGCAGATCGAAACGCAATTCCTGCGTTGAGGTCACGCGGGGAAGGGCGCGGTCCCCTTCTCCGCTTTTCATTTCGTTATCGGAACAGAAAAATCATCATGTCCAGCAGCAGTTCCTCGCCGTTCAGGAAATCGCCGCAGCCTATCGGCATATGAAAAACGAGTAACGGAAAAGTCCATGAAGATATTGGCTTTCAGTGACCTTCACCGGGACCGCGCTATCGCGCAGCGGATCGTTGCCGCCAGCGCAGACGCGGACGTGCTCGTGGGTGCCGGAGATTTCGCGATGCGGGGGATCGGGCTGTCGGATACACTGGATATCCTTAAGGGGGTGAGGGCGCCCCTGATTGTGGTTTCAGGCAACCACGACAATTCAAAAGAACTGCGCCAGGCATGTGAGGCCGCGCCCATGCTACGCTATCTCGACGGGGACGGGGCGACCATTGACGGTGTGACATTTTTCGGGATCGGACGAGAGATCCCCTTTCAAAAGAACGCGCCTTGGAGCGAAAGCTACTCCGAGCAGCAGGCAGATGAGGCGCTGCAGGCCTGTCCCGAGGGTGCTGTCCTGGTCTCCCATGCGCCTCCGTTCGGAATTGTTGATCATCAGGCTGATGGCCGTCACGACGGCAGCCATGCACTCTTGGACGCTCTGACACAGAAAAAGCCGATGCTGCACCTGTGCGGGCATATCCACCATTGCGCCGGGCAGAGCGCGGTTCTGAATCAAACAAGGATCTTCAACCTGGGACCGTCGCTTACGTTTGTCGAAATCTAGCAACTGTATCTTCAGCTTGCTGGAAATCCTGATGCAAAGCCGCTCTGGCCGGAATCGTCTGTCCTACTTTTTCAACCCGTCCACAAAGATATCAAGGATGCGCAGCACGTTCTCGCGCCAGTCAGGGCCGGGCTGGCGGGCGTAACAGATGGCATAGAGGGTTTGCATGAGGTCTTCGGCGCTGACCCCTTCGCGGATTTCTCCGATACTGCGGCCCTTGTCCAGAAGCTGGTCAACTGCGGCGCGCACAAGGATCGAGCGTTCGGTGTAGCCCTGTTTCAGGTCTTCTGTCATGACGAGGCTCATCGCGCCCAGCATGCCGCGCTTGGTCTCCACCAGATCGACATTGGCGTGCAGCCAGCTGCGGATGGCATCAAGGGGCGCATCCCTTTCAACCAGCTCTTCGGCTGTCACAATGAGCTGGTCCAATTCGCGGCTGAAGACCGCCATGAACAGTTCCTCACGGGTGGGAAAGTGCCGGTACAGCGTACCGATGCCAACGCCGGCGCGCCGCGCGACGGCCTCCAGACTCGCATTTGGGCCGCCGCGACCCAGAACGTCCTTGGCCGCTTCGAGCAGCAGCTCGCGGTTCTTTTGTGCGTCGGCGCGCGGCTTTCGTTTGCGAGTTTCTGCCAAGCTCTGCCTTTCTTCTTGAAAACGGAGGATGCCTCCGTATATTCTGATTGAGACGGCGGCATCGCGCCGCTGGATTTCTTATACCGGACCTCGCCTGCGAGTGACCACACCTAGAAAATAGCACAACAGGGAGAACATATGTCGCTCTGCATCAGCCTGACCCTCAACGGGGAGGCGCGTGACGTCTCCATTGATGACCCGCGCGTGACACTGCTTGATCTGTTCCGTGAACGTCTGGCGCTGCCCGGCACCAAGAAAGGCTGCGACCGTGGCCAGTGTGGTGCCTGCACGGTGCTGGTGAACGGGCGGCGTGCGAACGCCTGTCTGATGCTTGCGGCGGGCCTTGATGGTGCGGAGATCACCACCATTGAAGGCCTTGCAAGGGGCGGGGACCTGCACCCGGTGCAGGCCGCCTTTATCGAACATGACGGGTTCCAGTGCGGCTATTGCACGCCGGGCCAGATCATGAGCGCCGTCGGGCTGATCGCCGAAGGGGATGCCGGGAGTGATCCGGAGCGCATCCGCGAGGGCATGAGCGGTAATATCTGCCGCTGCGGGGCCTATCACGGGATCACCCTTGCCGTGCAGGAAGCGAGCCGCCGGATGGCTGCCAAGGACGAGGGGGACGCGGCATGAAGCAGTTTGACTATGTGCAGCCAAAAACCATGGATGAGGCGCTGGCGAGTTGGGAGCCGGGTGCGGCTTGGCTTGGCGGGGGGACCAATCTGGTTGACCTGATGAAGCTGGGCGTGGCCCAACCGCAGCGGGTGATCGACCTGACCCGGATTTCCGACCTGGGCAAGATCACCTTTCAACTGGATGGATCGGTGCGGATCGGGGCAATGGTCAGCAATGCGGCCCTGGCCCGCCATGCGGGTTTCGCCCAACACTTTCCGATGGTGGCCGAGGCGCTGCTTTCGGGGGCCTCGGGGCAGCTTCGCAATATGGCGACTGTCGCGGGCAATCTGATGCAGCGCACCCGTTGTGCCTATTTCCAGGAAGAAACGGCAGCCTGCAACCGGCGCACCCCCGGTGCGGGATGTGATGCGCGCGACAGTGACGAAGAGATGCGTGCGCTGCTGGGGGCCAGCCCGGCTTGTGTGGCGACGAACCCGTCGGACTTCTGCGTGCCGCTCGCGGCGCTGGAAGCGCAGGTCGAGGTGCGTGGCGTGAATGGAACGCGCCAGATCCCCTTTTCGGAATTCCATCTGCTTCCGGGCGACCATCCGGAGCGGGAGACGGCGGTGGAGGAGGGCGAGTTGATCGTCGCCCTGCACCTGTCCGCCGAAGCGGCCAGGTTTGCCGGACATGCGCGGTATCTGAAGGTGCGCGACCGCACGTCCTTTGCCTTTGCCACCACGGCAGCCGCCGCGGCGCTGCGGATGGAGGAAGGGATCATCGCGGAGGGACGACTGGCGCTTGGCGCGGTTGCGGCCAAGCCGTGGCGGGTTGCCGAGTCCGAGGCGCTGCTGGTCGGGCAGGCCCCGGATGCGGCGCTGTTTGCGCGCGTCGCCGAGGCGGCGATGGCGGGGGCAGAGGCTCCGGCGCATCTGGAATGGAAGATCGACCTTGCCCGCCGCACTGCTGCGCGCGCACTTGCCATGGCTGCGGCCGGAACACCGGCACAGATGCCGGCGCTGCCCGCATCCCCCTTTGGCCAACAGAACGGAGACCTCGCCCATGTCTGACACGCTTTCACCGCAAATCCGTTTCGGTTCCAACGCGGGTCAGCCTGCCACGCGGCGGGATGGGCTTGCCAAGGTCACCGGCGTTGCGACCTTTGCCGCCGACAACACGCCCGAGGGGTTGCTTTATGCGGTCTACGCCCCGGCAAGAATCGCGCGTGGCCGGGTCAGCCATCTTGACGTTGCCGCAGCAGAGGCGCACCCCGGTGTGACCCATGTCATCACGCCGCAGAACCGGCCCGAGTTGCAGGGCGACCCTTCGGCCAAGCCGACGATGTTCTCCTTCCGCACCGAAGTTTTGCAGGACGACACAGTGCGCTATGCCGGACAGCCGATTGCACTGGTGCTGGGCGAGACATTGGAAGCCGCCACCGAGGGCGCGCGCCTGCTGGCCCCGCAGTACGAGGTCGATCCGGTGCGTGTGGCGCTGGATGACAACACAGCCAGCGGCTTTGAGCCGGCCGGCTTTGGCCTGCCGGGCGGGGCAAGTCACGGCGATGTCGAGGCGGGGCATGCGGTTGCCGCACGCAGCATCGACGTCAGCTATGAGACAGCGGCGCAGTATCACAATGCGATGGAAACCCATGCGATTGTGGCGCAGTGGGACGGGGACCGGCTGACGCTGGATACGCCCAGTCAGGCGTTGAACCTCTCCTGTGCGGGCTTTGCCTATTTCTTTGGAATCCCGCCCGAGAATGTGACGCTGCGCAGCCCCTATATCGGCGGCGGGTTCGGATCAAAGGCGATCCCGACCGGACCGCAGGTGCTGGCGATCCTCGCTGCGCGGATGACGCAGCGGCCGGTCAAGCTGATGTTCACCAGACAGCAGATGTTCGGGCCTGTCGGTCACCGCGGTGCGACACGCCAGCGGCTTCGAATGGGTGTGGACGAGACTGCGGCGCTTACGGTGATCGACCATGACGGGCTGGCGGAAACCTCGACCTTTGATGATTTTGTGGAGCCAGCGGCGAATGCTTCGCAGGGCCTTTATACAGCCGGTGCATTGCGGGCCAGCCACCGGCTGGTGCGGCTGGATGTCGGCACGCCCGGACCCATGCGCGCACCGGGCGAGGCTTCCGGGTCCGCTGCCCTGGAAGGCGCGATGGACGAGATGGCCGAAGCGGCGGGGATGGACCCGCTGGAATTCCGCCTGCGCAACTATGCCGAAACCCAACCCGGCACCGGGCTTCCCTATTCCTCCAAGGCGTTGCGGGAGTGTTACGCACAAGGTGCTGCGCGGTTTGGCTGGGAGGGGCGACCGATGGAACCCCGGCAAATGCGGGACGCCGATGGATTGCTGACCGGCTGGGGCATGGGAACGGCGCTGTTTCCCTGCCCGATGTTCGCTGCCGAAGCGCGGGCGACACTGCGTCCCGATGGAACGGCCCTGTTCGAGACCTCTGCCGTTGATATGGGGCAGGGGGCCTGGACCGTGATGGCCCAGATTGCTGCCGACAGCCTTGGCCTGACGCTGGATCAGGTCGAGTTCCGCGCGGGACATTCAGCGTTGCCTGACGGCGGCGTTGCGGGCGGGTCAGGGCATACCGCCACGGCAGGCGGTGCGCTGCATGCCGCGGGTGGGGATGTCCTGCGCCAGCTTGGCGAACTTGCCACTGCGGATCCGCAGTCGCCGCTTTATGGCGCGGGCAATTCAAGCCTTGTGGCGCGGGACGGGTGGTTGTTGTTGGAGGCGGACGAGAGCCGACGGGAACGCTTTTCCGACATCCTCTCACGTGCCGGACAGTCAGAGATGATCGGAACCGGCCATGGCGGGCGTGCCCCCGAGGCCGCCGGTCGCCATGCGATGAACTCCCACGGCGCAGTCTTCGCCGAGGTGAAGGTCGATCCGGATCTGTGCCAGGTTCGGGTGACCCGGCTGGTTGGCGCCTTTGCCGCCGGGCGGATCATCAACCCAAGGCTGACCGAAAGCCAGCTTATGGGCGGCATGATCTGGGGCACGTCTTTTGCCCTGCATGAGGCCGCCCGGCACGATCCGCGCAGCGGGCGCATCGTGAACGCGGATTTCGCGGGCTATCATGTGCCGGTGAACGCGGATGTGAGCGGGCTTGAGGTGATCACGGTGCACGAAGACGATCCTTACGTGAACGCGTTGGGGATCAAGGGTGTGGGCGAGATCGGCATCGTCGGGACGGTCGGGGCCATTGGCAACGCGATCTGGCATGCAACCGGCAAACGCGTGCGCCATTTCCCTATCCGCATCGCGGATTTGCTGGCCCCGTGAAAGCCTGGGCCTGCACTGGCGACAAGAGCGGTGCCCGGCGCTTTGGGCACGCGTCGCCTATGCGGTCCGGGTCTATCGCCGCTTCGCGCTCGGCACGGCTGATGTCGAGAACTGCGCGCAGAACGAGGCGTGACGGTCAGCCGGGAAACCGTCCGGAAATGGGTGAACCGCTTTGGTTCCCCTTTTCCCAATTGTACCAAACGCGATAGGCGTTCAGCGGCTGACAAATGGCATCGGGACGTGAATGACTTGCCAGGCCCAAATGGCGAAAACAATTTCATCAAAACTCTGTCGAAACGTCCTGATCACGCCCGCTTTTTGATGGCCGAAAATACAGGTTTTTTGACCCAAACGGCAATGTCCCTAGACCGCCTCCGCCTGCATCTTGCCCGAAGGAATGTCACAGGTAGCCGTCCCATCAACGCACGGATGGCCACGATAACGGCCATCCGTGCGCTGGACCCGTTGAACGTGGAAGAAATCAAACGCATCCGCGCGACACTGGGCCTGCCGCCTGAAGACAACAACCACAGCCTGCAAGCCAATGGCGGAAGCAGTTGTCGCGAGAAAGGACAGAGCAATGGATCGTAATATTGACGGAATTATCGACGGGGTCGCGGATCAGGTTGTTGCCTGGCGGCGGCACATGCATGCGAATCCGGAACTGTCCTTTGAGGAATATGAGACGTCGAAATTCATCACTTCGATCCTTGAAGGGCTCGATGGTATCGAGGTCAGCCACCCCTCTGGCACCAGCGTCGTCGGACGGCTGCGGGGCAAGCGGCCGGGACCGGTCATTGCCATCAGGGCCGACTTCGATGCGCTGCCGATTTCGGAGGACACCGGGCTGCCTTTTGCATCGAAGAACGAGGGTGTCATGCATGCCTGCGGGCACGACGGGCATACTTCGATTTTGCTGGGTGCAGCGCAGGTCCTGTCCGGGATGCGTGATGATCTGCAGGGTGAGATCCGTTTCCTGTTCCAGCACGGGGAAGAAACGCCGCCGGGTGGGGCGCGGGGCATGATCGAAGGTGGCGCGATGGACGGCGTCGACCGGGTGATCGGGCTGCACCTGTGGTCGCCCATCGAGATTGGAACGGTGATGGTGAACCCGACGCGCGTGATGGCGGCTTGCGACATCTTCCGGATCGAGGTGAAGGGGAAGGGTGGCCATATCGGCGTGCCCCACGAGGCGGTCGATCCGATTGCCATCGGTGGGCAGATTCTGGGCAACCTTCAGCATCTGGTGGCGCGCGAGATTGATCCGGTGGAATCGGCGGTTGTGGGTGTCACCGGATTCAACTCCGGTATCTCGGTGGGGGTGATCCCGCCCACCGCGGTGCTGACCGGCGGCACCAACAGCTTTTCGCCGCAGGTGCGCGACCTGATCGAGCGGCGGATCGGCGAGATTGCTGCGGGGGTTTGCGCCGCGCATGGCGCGACCTGCGATTACGAATACACCCGGATTTATGACACGGTGCTGAATGACCCCGAGACTGCGGGCGTGGTGGACGAGGTCGCGGCGCGGCTGTTTGGGCGCGATGCGGTGCGCGAGTTGCCCCCGATCATGCCGGGCGAGGATTTTTCGTTTTTCGGGCAGCAGGCGCCGTCCTGCTTTGTGCTGCTGGGGGCGGGCAATACCGCCAAGGGCATCACCGCACCGCATCACGACGCAAAGTTTGACGTGGACGAGGATGCGCTGGCCATGGGAACGCGGTTGTTCGTGCACACCGCGTTGGAACTGCTGGAGCAGACCGAGGCGCGGGGCTGAAGCTGCGGGATTAATGGGGCCCGCGCCGGTTGATTGTCTTCCGGCGCGGGGCGCATTTTGCAGGTGCCCTGCGTTGCTAATGTACGTGCGGTTTCCTTCGGACCTGTGACGGCAGGATCCCGAAGGCGGCCTTGAACTCGGTGCTGAAGCGGCCGAGGTGGTGGAAACCGTAGGTCATCGCGATGCGCGTCACATGGGGCTGGTCGTCTGCCGCCTGTTCGAGCGCTGCCTTGGCCGCTTTGAGCCGCATCACCTTCAACAGGGTCATGGGCGTGGTGCCGCGATGCCGCCGGAAGCCTGCATGCAGGGTGCGCCGTGTGGCACCGGATTGGCCGATAATATCCTCAAGCAAGATGGTTTCATCCAAATTTTCGGCCATATAGGCCTCGGCCCTGAGGATATATTCGGGCACATGCTCGGTCCCGGCCGCGCAGCGGCCCGCGCGCCGGTATTCGGGCGAGAGGTCCAAGACCGCCGCGGTGATGAGTTCTTTCATGTGTCCGGCGACGTCGGGGCTTTGCAGGGTGCGGTCGTTGCGCATCAGCCCACCGATGAGGGTGGCCAGAATGCCGGACAGGAGCATGCCTTCGGCATCGACGTCATAGGCCCGGAGCGCGAAGCTTAGGTTGTGCGCTCGGACCGGCAGGTCGCGGCTGTTGAGATAGCGACCAAGCCAGTCGCCGTCGATGGCCAGGGTCAGATGACGGCACTCTCCGCGCATCACGGCGCGGTAGGGCTGACCTGGCGGCAGGACGGTGAACTGGTTGGGATGCAGGCAGTACCGGGTCTCATCCGTGGTGATCAGGGTCGGTTCTGCCAGCGGGAACTTGACCGTGATGCCGTTGCCTGGTTTCTCGATCACGACGTTCGCCATTTCGGCATCGCACTGGTAATCGACATAGTGCAGCGAAATGCCGTCGAGGTCGACGGCATGGTGCCAGAAATCCACTGCCTTCGAGCGGATACCGGTGAGGTCAAAAACATGCGGCGCGATGACCCGGCTCATGTGGCGATGGATTTCGGTGGCGTCCCTGACAGGCAGGTCCGGGCCGCGCAGTTGCCTGCGCAATGCGGCATCCGGTTCAATCAATTCCTGGAACTGCTGCATCACAGATATCTCCGCCATGCCGCGCCAAGCGGGCCAAGGCCGTCACATCCAGGCGACACGCCCTGGTTCAGCTGAGCTGACATCGTTGATCTCCTGTTGGTCGTGCAGAGCTTTTAATGGGTGCTTTTCCGTCACCCGCTCCTTCATGTAATGAAACACTGGTACCGAACTGGCCCGGGGCCTTTGCCTGCCGGTTGAGCAGTCAGGCCAGGTTCGATAAATTTTGGACTTAAAACATTCTTTAATGAATTGCATTTTCGGGCGCGAAATTTACAATTTCGGCCATGGGCCAGTCAAATGATCATATATCCTCAGAAACGAACGCCAGTCCAAAAGTGCGTGCTTTCTTTCTGTCGGTCTTTGAGGAGGCGGCTGAACGAAATGGCCTGAACACCCAAAAATTGCTGCGCGAGACCGGGATTCCTCCCTCGACTCTGGCGTCACCTTACAGTTGGGTTCCACTGCCCCGCTACATCGATTTTATGATCCGTGTGGGCGATGCGCTTGATAATCAGTCTCTAGGCGCAGAGCTTGGGTCTGCATTCAGCATTTCGGATTTGGGGCCCTTTTATACTTTGGTCACAACCGCGCGAACCGTGGGCATGATGCTTGAGGCTTTTATACGGTTTCAGCGCCATTGGCAGACCGACACCAATCTTTCGATCAAGGTAGAGGAAGACCGGGCCGAGATCTGCTATAACATCGCCGACCCCGCGCTTTGGCCGCGCCACCACGACACGGAATTCACATTGTGCGCGCTGATTGCGGCCATGCGGCAGACGGTGGGAACGAATTGGCGTCCGGTCGAGGTCAGGCTGGAACATGACATCGCAGGGCGTGAAGCGCGGCTGACCGAGATTTTTCGCGCGCCGGTGCTGGGCGACCAGGACCACAACGCCATCGTCATCCCGACCTCGTCGCTGGACATGCCACTGGCGATGAACACCCGGCCCGATTTCGAAAGGTTGCAACCCATCATCGAGCGTCACTTGGTGGACCTGATGGGAGAAGATGCCAGTGATCCGCTGGATGTGGTGGAACAGACGCGTCGCCTGATCACCGAAGGTTTCGGCCGGGGGACGATCCACCTGCGGGCCATTGCCGCAGAACTGGGCAAGCCGGAACGCACATTGCGCCGCCAGCTTGCGCAGCAGGGGCACAGCTTTCGCGACTTGTTGCAGGACCAGCGGATGCTGCGGGCGCGCCAGTTGCTGGAGAGCCGGGCCAACATCCCGCTGGAAAAGCTGGCCGAGACGCTGGGCTATGCCGATGCGGCCTCTTTCGCGCGGGCCTTCAAGGCGTGGAACGGCGTGTCGCCGCGCCGGTTTGCCCGTGTGCGGCGCGCCGGCCAGCAGTGATCGCCCAACCTGCGCCGCACGGATCGCTTGGGATGCGGTGTGCCGCCTAAAGCTTGGCCTGGCGGCGGGATCGCAACATGCCGCGCACGCCTCCGAGCCAGACCGAGAAGATCAGGATGCCACCGCTCAGCGTGCCCTGCCAGAAAGAGGACACGCCGGTCAGTGTCAGCCCGTTCTGCACCACGCCCAGGAACAGCATGCCGATCAGTGTGCCCAGAACACCGCCTTCGCCGCCGGTCATTGCAGTGCCACCGATCAAGACGGCGGCGAGCACGGTCAGCAGCAGGTTCAGGTCGACTTCGGGCGAGGCAACGGTCAGCCGCCCCACCTGTACCACGCTGGCAAGCCCGGCGGTCACGCCCGAGATCACGAAGACCATGAACAGAACCCTGCGCACGTTGATCCCGTTGAGGCGCGCGGCCTCGGGGTTGGAGCCGATGGCATATAGCGCGCGCCCGAAAGAGGTATAGCGCAGCACGCCACCCGCGATCAGAAACAGGACCGCGTCAAAGATCAGGATGATCGGGACCGGGCCGACATTGCCGTTCACGAAGGTGTTCAGCGCCTTGAAGGTCGGCTGTGAAAAAACAGAGTAGCTGCCGCCGTCGTTCATGATCAATGCGCCGCTTTGAAAGACGGACAATGTGCCAAGCGTCACCACGAAGAAAGAAATTTTTGCGTAGGACACAAGATAGCCGTTGATCGCACCCAAAAGCCCGCCCGCAACGAGTGCGCCGAAGATGGCGAGGTGCAGGGGGGTGCCGTTGATCAGCAAAAGCCCGAACACCATCGCTGCCGCTGTGGTGGCGGACCCGAATGACAGGTCCACGGTGCCCGATATCACAACAAAGGTAGCCCCCAGGGCCAGGATGAAGGCGACGCTGTTCGATTTGACGATGTTCATCAGATTTGGCCAGGTCAGGAAGACCGGCTGATAAAGGTAGAGGAAGATCGAGATCACGATCAGGCTGACCAATGCACCAGCATAGCGGCTTTGCAGCAGCGCTGCTGCGGCGGATGGCTTTCGTTGGCGTGGCGGGGTTTGGGTGATGTCTGTCATGATCTGTCCTGCTTTGGGGGGCGCGCGCGGCGGTTGCCCGTGACGGCGCAATGGGCGATCACCTCTTCGGTGAACTCAGCCCGATCGAATTCGGCCGCGAGGCGGCCTTCAAAGAACACGCCTATGCGATCGGCGATGCCCAGGATTTCGGGCAATTCAGACGAGACGACGATGACCGCAGCCCCGTTTTCAGCAGCGTCCTGAAGCATCCTGTAGATTTCGGATTTCGCGCCCACGTCCACGCCACGGGTGGGTTCGTTCAGCACCAGCACGTCCGGCGCACGCTCAAACGTTCGGCCCAGAACGACCTTTTGCTGATTGCCGCCCGACAGGGTAGAGATCAGCACATCGGGGCCGGATGTTGCCACGCCGTAATCGCGGATTGCGGCGCTGACGTCCCTAGATTGTCGTCGCAGCGAAACAAAGCCCTTGCGCGACAGCCTGTCCATCCATGCCAGTGCGAAGTTCTCTGAAATGTTGCGCACAGGCAGGATAGCGGCACCCTTGCGGTCGTCCGGGACATAGCCGATCCCGGCGGCAATTGCGCGGGCGGGATGGCCCAGCACGACGGACCGGCCAGCGACCGTGACGCGGCCTGTCGCATCTACGGCCCCGCCAAGGGCTTGGGCGAATTCCGACTTGCCGGACCCGGCGAGCCCAGCGATCCCCAGAATTTCGCCGCGTTTCACTGCGATGGTGACCGGGGCTATCCCGGCATCATTCGAGGCGAGGTTTTCGATCTCGACCACGACTTCGCCCGCTTCGATATGACGCTTGGCGTAGTAATCCTCGATTTCGCGGCCCACCATCAGCGCGACCAGCTTGTCTTCGGATGTTGTTGGGATGGGTACGGTCGAGATCAGCTTGCCGTCGCGCAGCACGGTAGAAACCGAGGAGACCGCATAAATCTCGGGCATGCGGTGGGTGATCATCAGCACCGACATGCCCTTGTCGCGTTCTTGCACGACGAGATCGAGCAGGCGGCGGGTTGCGGATTCGGACAGCGAGCTTGTCGCCTCGTCCAGGATCAGCACACGCGCGTCCGAGGACAGGGCACGGGCGATTTCGACTTCCTGTTGCAGTTCAAGGCCCAGTTCCGACACCCGCGCCTCTGGCGACACATGGACGCCCAGCCGGTCCAGCGCATCGACCGCGTCACGCTCAAGCCTGCGCCAGTCGATGGCGCCGAGGCGCGTCCGGGGCAGGCGGCCCATGAAGATGTTTTCGGCAACACTCAGCGTAGGGGCCAGGGTCAGTTCCTGACTGATCATGACGATGCCGCGCCGGATCGCGTCGGCGGGATCGGCGAGCGCCACCTCTTTTCCATCGATGAACAACTGCCCCTCGTCGGGCTGGAGCAATCCGGCGACGACCCGCGACAGGGTGGATTTGCCCGAGCCGTTCTCGCCGGTCAATGCGTGGACCTCGCCCGCGCGCAGGGTCAGGTCCACGCGGTCAAGGGCCTTCACGCCGGGGAAGGATTTGCTGATGTTGCGGGCCTCAAGCACCACGGGTCCGGGCGATGGTGCATTCATGCTGCGTCTTCCTTGATCATATCCGCTCCTTTTTCGCCGATCATGATGGTGGGGGCGTTGGTGTTGCCGGAAATCAGCGTCGGCATGACCGAGGCATCGACCACGCGCAGGCCTTCCATGCCCCGCACCCGCAGCGTCGGGTCCACCACGGCCATCGGGTCGGTGCCCATCTTGCAAGTGCCGACCTGGTGGGCGATCGACAGCCCCGTGCGGCGGGCATAGTCGAGCAGTTCGGCGTCGCTGGTTGCGCGCTTGCTGGGGCCGTATTCCTCGACGATATGGGCGGCGATCTGGGGTTGTTCGGCCACCTTGCGCGCGATTTTCAGTGCTTCGACCAGCAGTGTCCGGTCGGCCTGGGCCGAGAGATAATTGGGTTGCATAAGGGGGGCCGCGTTCGGATCGGAAGATCGCAGTGAAAGCCGGCCCCGGCTTTCGGGGCGCACCGGGCAAACCACATTGGCGAAGCCCGAAAAGCTGTGCAGGCCCGCGTCGTATTCGTCGTGGCTGAAGGTCTGGAACAGGAACTGGATGTCCGGCGCATCCACATGGGGCGATGACCGCACAAAGGCCCCGGCCTGGGCTGCGGATATGGTCAGCGGCCCGCGCCGCATCAGCGCATATTGCAGACCTGCCTTCACCTGTCGCCACCGGCTGGTCATCAGGTCGTTGATCGTCAGCGGCAGCTTGCTGCGATAGGTCAGGATCGCGCCATAATGGTCTTGCAGGTTCTCGCCCACGCCGGGCAGGTCATGCACGACCGTTATGCCATTTTCGGAAAGCTGCGCGGCGGGGCCGACGCCGGACAGAAGCAGCAGATGGGGGGATTTGATCGACCCGGCGCAAAGGATCACTTCGCGGTTGGCGCGGATGCGTATCAGCCTGCCGCCCTGACGGAACTCGGCACCGATGGCGCGTTTGTCCTCGAAAAGAATGCGTTCAACCACCGCCTCGGTCTTTACCCGCAGATTGGGGCGGGCACGGGCAGGGCGCAGATAGGCCACAGCGGCTGAACAGCGGCGGGCGTTGCGGGTGGTCAGCTGGTAATATCCGATACCTTCCTGATCGGCACCGTTGAAATCGTCGTTGCGGGGGATGCCGGCGGCGACACCGCTGGCGATGAAGGCTTCGCAGAGCGGGTTGCGCTCGACCAGGTTCGACACGCGCAGCGGGCCGCCGCTGCCGTGATAGGTGTCGGAGCCGTTCTCCTGATCCTCGGCCTTTCGGAAATAGGGCAGCACATCTTCGTAGGACCAGCCGGTGTTGCCCATCTGCCGCCACTGGTCGTAATCCGCGGCCTGACCCCGGACGTAGAGCAGCCCGTTGATCGACGACGACCCGCCCAAAACGCGGCCACGCGCCCAATACATCGGGCGATCCGCGATTTCGGGCCCTTTTTCAGTCTCAAAGCGCCAGTTCACGTCCGGGTTCACGATGGTCTTGCCATAGCCGATGGGGACGTGAATCCACGGGTTCGTGTCGCGCTTGCCTGCTTCGAGCAGTGTGACCCTGAAATGGCCGTCCTCGGACAGGCGCGCCGCCACGACACAGCCGGCGGATCCGGCCCCGATCACAAGGTAGTCTGTGCTGAGTGTGGCGTCAGGATCTGTCATGGTTTTCCAGATGTGCTTGCAGGGCAAAGGTGGCCCCACACCAGGGGGAGGTGCAGGATGTGGGGCCTGGGGTCACTTGATCAACGGAACCGTGTCGATCGTGTAACCGCGTTCCAGCGTCGGGACATAATCGCCGATGTTCCCGAAAGTCAGGAACTGCGATGCGACGATCAGGTCGTCGGGCTTGGTGCCCGGATTGTCGAGCAGCTGTTTGAAGCCCAGGATGACCGCGGCGGCCATGCCGTAGACGTCTGGATCCCAGCTGGCAGTCATGCGGCCCTCGCGCAGCGCGGCGATGGCCTCGTCATCGCCGTTCATGCCAAAGACCATGACGCCGTCCGACCCTTCCGCGGCGTAGATCGTCTTGCCGCTGGCCAGGGCAGACGCGGAGACTCCGAGCGCGCTCGCATCGTTGTAGGACCAAAAGACATCCGCGTCCGGATGGCGCACCATCAGGTCGGCGGCCATAGAGGCGGCATTGGCTGTTGAATCCTTGGTGTTGTCGACCCGCGCGACGACATCTAGGCCTGCGGCTTTGGCGGCCTCTTCAAAGCAGTTGGTGTTCTGCTGGATCGACGGCACCGCCGGGCCACCCATCACCACGACCTTGGCGTCGGGGCGTCGTTCCTTGATCCATGCGGCCTGACGGTCGTAAGTGCCGCCGTCCTCGCACAGGCTGGTTTCCCACCAGACGGTCATGGTGACGCCCGGACCGGTGGAGTTCACACCGACCACAGGCACGCCCTGTTCGTTGGCGCGGGTATAGGCGGCGGCAACGGCATTCGGGTCCAGTGACCAGGATCCGATGGCCTTTGCGCCAAGGGTCACCAGCGTGTCGACATGGGACACCTGCCGGTTTGGCGACAGGTTGGCGTCGAGCATTCTGTACTGCCAGCCAAGATCGCCTGCCATCTTTTCCATGATGTCGCTGGCCAGCGCCTGACCGGGCTGGCTGGCGATGGGCGACACGAAGCCGACCATTGTTTCCTGGGCCGAGACCGTCGCGGCCGAAGCCGCCAGGCAAAGCGCCGCAATCGGGGGAACATGTTTCATTTTCATCGTTTCTTCTCCTGTTGGTTTTTTTGTTTTTCGGACCGGGCCGTCATTCCAGTCCGGTCGGGTCGAGCCGCATGCAGACCGCTTTCGGCTCGGTAAAGGCGTTGATGGCTTCGGTGCCGAATTCGCGCCCGATGCCGGACATCTTGACCCCGCCAAAGGGCATGGCGGTGTCCAGGACGTTGTGTGTGTTGATCCAGACCGTGCCGGAATCGATTTGCCCGGCCAGCACGTGCGCTTTGTTCAGGTCGCGGGTCCAGATGCTGGCGCCCAGCCCGTATTCGGTGTCATTCGCCGCTGCCTTCAGGTCCGAGATGGCGTCGAGCCGATTGGCGATCACCACGGGTCCGAAGATCTCCTCGCGCATGACGGTGGCATCGCGGCCCACATTCTGCAAAAGGGTCGGTTCGTAGAAATAGCCCTGCGTGCCGGTTCTGCGCCCGCCGGTCACAACCTCGGCCCCGCTGTCAATGCCGCCCTGGACCATCTCGCTGACTTTTTTCAGCTGCCGCGCCGAGACAAGTGGTCCGAGGGCAACATTCTGCTCAAAGGCATGTCCGATGGGCAGGTTGGCTGCGAATTCGGCGATACCTTGGACGACGCGGTCATAAACCGAAGCTTCGACAAAAAGGCGCGAACCGGCGGTGCATATCTGGCCGGAGTTCGCGAAGATCGCCATGGCGGCACCGGGTATGGCCTGGTCCATGTCGGCATCGGCCAGCACGACGGTCGGGGATTTGCCGCCCAGCTCCAGCGTCACCCGCTTCATCTGAGATGCGGCGGCTTGCAGGATGCGCTGCCCCGTCAGCGTCGATCCGGTAAAGGTGATCTTGCGCACCAGCGGATGATCCACCAGCGAGGTGCCGACCGGGCCGCCATAGCCCGTCACGATGTTGACTGCGCCGGGGGGAAATCCGGCCTTCTGGATCAACTCGCCCAGCCGCAGCGTGGTGAGTGAGGTTTCCTCCGAAGGTTTCAGCACGATTGTGCAGCCAAAGGCGATGGCGGGGGCGATTTTCTGGATCGCCTGACCCAGCGGGAAGTTCCACGGCGTGATCCCGGCCACCACGCCCACGGGGCGGCGTTCGGTATAGGCGCGGTATGTGCCCCCGTCGTTGATGAAGGGCGACAGGGTCAGGTATTCTCCCGCCATCTTTGACGACCAGCCCGCATAATAGCGCAGCGCATCCATGCTGAAGGCAAGGTCGATATTGCGCGACACCGCGTAGGGTTTGCCGTTGTCCCAGCTTTCAAGGGTGGCCAGCGCGTCGGCTTCCTCCTCGATCAGAAGGGCCAGCCGTTCCAGCAGCCGACCCCTGTCCAGCGGGCGCATCTTCTGCCAGACGGCGCTTTCGAAACAGCGATGGGCATCTTTCACCGCGCGGTCCACATCCTCGGCACTGCCTGCCGCAATATGGGCAAAGGTCTGCTCTGTTGCGGGGTTGATGACGGGGATCGTCTGACCCGAAGCCGCCTCGACCCATTCGCCACCGATCAGAAGCTTGGCGGAGGGGAGGGTAACATCGGGAAACTGGGGGGATGGTGTATTCATTCTCTGCTTTCCGCGGCCGTGCCCAACAGGGCGTTCGAGAGAAGCCTAGTGAGCGCAGAGTGCAGTCGCTATCCGCTGAGGGCAGATGTGCCAGGTATATTTCCGTATTCTGGGAGGCGTTGAACGGCTTTCAGCAAAGATGCTGTGCGGTCGGGCTGCTGGACCCTATCGGCAGGCCGTGCCTGAAAAACCAATCGAACTGCCAAGCATTTCAGAGCCTCTGACCGGGGCAGGAGGGGCGAGCCGTATGTGGGCGGCGGTGCCATATGCGGAAAAGCTATGTTTCGTTCTGCGCCCATGCGGTGCTTGAGGAACGGGCAGAAACCCGCACCGGGGGCGGACCCCTTCCTGGAACTGATACAGGCCCAGCAACCGGGGCCAGACGCGACGGCGGCACAGATCGCAGCGATTGACCGGCTGCTTCCTGCCGCACGTTAGAAGCTGGACCCATTGATCCCAGTTGCCGCGACGGGTCAGGCGCTTTGTCAGCGCGGCTCCCCCTGCCGGATGTGCCAGGGGGAGCTGCAACAGACTGTCAGAGCTCTTCGATTGGGGTGATTTGAAGTGCCCGATACGAAGATGGTTACAGACCCTTCGGGTGCGTCAGGAATTCCTCGATCACTTCCGGCGGGGCTTTTACGTAGTCTCCTGTGCGGCTGACGGATTGACCGGTCAATCGCTTCAGGGTCACGGCCATTTCGGCCATCTTGAGGGCGATAGGAATGCCGTTTATCACAGGCGCGCCGCCGACATTGTGGTTCTGGAATTGCGCGAAAAGGACCATCGGAATGCCGCCGCCCGGGATCACGACGTCGATGCCTTGTTCCACCAGAGGCGCTGCCTGTTTGTCGAACAAGTCCTTGACCTCGAGCGCCTTGGCTTCGTTGCCATAAGCCCCGAGGATCTGCCCGGGCTCGAACCGCAGGGAATGGACGCCCGTGACCCGGTCGCGCAGGCCATACTTGCCGATCTGCTGGTGAAACCATGGGATGAACCGGGGATTGATCGTCACGATGCCCAGGCGCTGGCCCAACTGGCAACACCACAGCATCGTCGCCTCACCGAGGCCGATCACCGGGATGTCGACCACGCTGCGCGCTTCGTACAATCCCGCGTCCTGAAAATGCCCGACCACGACGGCATCGTAGCCTTCGCGTTCCGCCCTGATCACATTGGCAATCATTTCGCGGGCGCAGCGGAATTCAACCAGCGGGTGGGCATAGCTGTCGTAGGGGGTGATGCCATGAATATCCACGGTTGTCCCCGGAGACATCGCCGCGTTCAGGTTCTCGCGCAGGTGCTCCCAGTAGGTCGCACCGTTTTCCAGATCAACATAGCTTTGATACCAAATTTTCACTTTTCTCTCCGTTTTGCATGACGGTGTTCGCCGCCTTTTCGGTGTCGGTCGGGGTGACATAGCGGCGCCGAAGACTTTCCTTCGATCCGCTTGATATCTTTGAACTCGCGCGAAACGGTGATGACTTCAGAGCCTATGGACGGCATGGCGTTACCCATATTTCTCTATGCTTTTGCATAGTTTCATATATAAAATATAAAACCCGTCAAGTGATTGATTGCGGCACAAGGCCAGAGAACAATTGCGGCGACGGCACGCAACGGCCTGACCAGCCGGATGGAAAGGCGATATAAATGAGCAGTTGGAGCGGGACAAATCCCCGGCAGATTCAGGGTCCACTTGTCTCCTTTTGAGAAAATACCGGCCGCGGGCTTGCAAGTGCAGAGTGAAGGAAGGCTGATATGGCGATAAGGCATTGCTTCCAATCAAAACGAGGGCGCGCTTTGAAATGACTTTCGGACACCGAACCTCTTTACACCGGAAAGGCCCGTGAGCCGCCGGCCGATCAAGATGCGTCAGCTGGAATTCTTTCTTGAGGTCGCCAATTGCAAGTCGGTTACAAAGGCCGCCGAGGCGCTTCACACGGCGCAACCGAATGTAACCCGGACAATTCGCGAGTTGGAGCAGTTGGTCGGGAACAGGCTTTTCGAGCACTCTGCCATCGAATTGCTGAAAGAGACGAAAACCTAAGGCTTCGGATGTCTTCGGGGGCAGCAGGCGCGATGCAGCTATCTACTTTGACAAGCGGTCAAACCGATAGGGGTCAGGATCGACTATGGGGGTGGTGCCTGCCACCAGATCCGCCGCCAGCTGCCCTGCGGCGGGCGATGTGCCGAAACCGTGCCCCGAAAATCCGGTGGCAAGCGTCAGGCCCGGGATGCGGTCGACCCCGGAAATGACAGGCAGGGAATCCGGTGTGATGTCGATCATGCCGGCCCAGGTTTCGCTGATCTTGGCGTTCTTGAAGACGGGGAATGCCTTGACCAGATTGTCCATTGCTTCTGCGATAAGCCCGGGATCGACCTGTGGGTCTTTTGTCCGTACTTGCTCGAAAGGGGAGGGCCCGGTGTCTTTCCAGCGCCGCTTGGTGCCGATATCGCCCAGCAGCTCGCGCCCCAGCGACAAGCGCAGGTATTTCCAGTTGTTGCGCAGCGTCGGCAGGTATTTAAGCCCGATGCGCAGATTGTCCGTCGTCAAAGGATGGCTGAGCGCGCCCCGCTGGGTCACGGTGAAGCCGCCATCCTGCCGCTTTCGAAACGAGAAATCCGAGGCGCCGAACGCGATGTCTGTCGGTCCTTCCATGGGTGCGGTGCGGATGACGGAAGCGACCATCGGCAGGGTCGGGAGCGAAAGCCCCAGGTTGCCAAGGAAGCGGCGCGACCAGAGGCCGCCGGCCAGCAGAACCTGCTCGCATTTGATTTCGCCGCGTTCGGTATGGACACCTGTGACCCGCCCTCCAGACAGCGCAAGCGAGAAGGCCGCGCAGTTCTCGACAATGACAGCGCCCTTCTGTTGCGCCGCAGTCGCGATGGCGCTTGATGCCAGCGTCGGCTCGGCATAGCCGTCCGAAGGGGTATAAATCCCGCCGACCCAGGTTTCGGCTGTGCCCGGCACCAGTTCGTCAATCTCGCGCGGTGTCACAAGCCGGGAGTCGAGCGACAGGTCGGACACAGCCTCAAGCCACGACCGATGCGGTTCCATTTCGGCTTCGGTGCGTGCGGCATACATGATGCCGGCCTGCCGATACCCGACGTCAAAACCGGTCCGTTGGGGCATCTGCGCCCAAAGTGCGTCGGACGCCAGCGAAAGCGCCACGTCCTCGGGCGCACGGTTCAGCTTTCGAACCCAGCCGAGGTTGCGCGAGGATTGCTCCGCGCCGATCCGTCCTTTTTCAAGAACAGTGACCGGAATGCCCCGCTCGGCGAGGTTCAGCGCAGCCGTCAGCCCGATGATCCCTCCGCCGAGGATCACCACAGTGCTTTGATCCGGCAGGTCGGATGACGTCTGTACGGGTCTGATGATCGGCGCCATGGGAAATGTCCTGAACGTGGGGGATGTTTAAGGGAGAAGGGAAATGCGGATCAGGTTGCGGCCAGATTGATCAGCTTGACGTCGGCCTTGCCGGCGCCCCGATAGGCGGTCACGTCGATTTCCACGCGGTAGACTTTCGCACCGAGCGGCGGGCATGTCATCGTGGTGGCGGGGTCGATGCCGCGGAACCGTTTGCCCAACACCTCGCCAACCGCGTTGCCGTCCGCCGGGTCCTGCACGTAGATGCGCATGGAAACGACGTCTTCCAGCCCCGACTCCACCGCTTGAAGCGCGCGTTGGATATTGGCAAGCACCTGTTCCGTCTGCTCGGTGATGTCTTCCGGGATCTCTTTGGTTTCGGGATTGCGGCCCGCTGTGTTGGACACGAAAATAAGGTTGTCCACGGCGACAAGGCGCGAGTAGCTGGCCCACTCTTCCATCTTGTTGCCGGTTTTCAGTTTGATGACGTCTACCATTGGATCTCTCTTCAAATATGGGTGAAATTAGCGAAGGACAGGTTCGTCCCAGAGATTGAGCTTCACGCCGATCCCTTTCTCGATTGCATTGCGATAGAGGACAGTCCCCCAGGCCACATCCTCGACCGGCATGCCGCCGACAGAGAGCATGATGATCTCCTCGTCGTTTCTGCGTCCGGGCGCAGCACCGGCAACGATGTCGCTTAGGTCCTCAAGGTCGTCCTTTGACAGGCGGCCTTCGTCAACCAGATCCATGAATTTCATGCCAACGACGGGGATCGAGTTGTGCGTCGGTTTGGGAACCTCATCATACCAGGCCTCGTAAAGGCCGGTGTAGTCCAACACCTTGCGCACGTCGGGGCCTTCGACGCCCTTGTCGAAATTCCCCAGTGCAGGCATGGCGAGGAACGTACCGGGGCTGATCCAGTCCCGTTCAACATGGGGATAGGCCGTCGGATCGCCCGTGGCACCCGAAGAACAATAGGCCACAACATCAGAGCCCCGCACCAGTTCTTCATTGGTTTCAACTTCGGTGATGGTCGTGATCTGCGGATAGGTTGCCTTGACCCAGTCGATGAAGCTTTCGAGGCTCTTTCGGCCGCGCCCCTTCACCTTGACGGTGTCAATATCGGGGCAGGCCGCGATAAAAGCGCTGAGAGAGGTCTTGCCCATGACGCCGGGACCGAGAATGCCTGCGACCCGTGACTCCTTTCTGGCCAGATGGCGCGCCCCGACACCCGGAATGGCACCTGTTCGGTAGGCCGAAAGCAAGTTTGCGGACATAAGCGCCAGCGGAGCGCCGGTATCGGTGTCGCTCAGGATGAACATCAGAATTGAACGCGGAAGGCCACGCTCGCGGTTTGCGATGTTCGAACCGTACCATTTCACGCCGGTGGTGCCGAAATTGCCGCCCAGATAGGCCGGCATTGCCATGAAACGTCGATCCGGTGTGGGTTTCGGCATGTTCGGAAAAGGCGAGTTTTCGGGGAAGAGGATCAACGATCCGTGCGAACTGTTGTTCTCACCTGCCATGCGATAGTCGCCCTTGGACAAGAGCGCGAACATCTCTTCCATCGCATCCACGCAGGCGGGCATATCCGTCACCCCGGCCTGCACCATGTCCGGTTCGGACAAGTAAATGAAATCAATCTTGGTGGAATCGCTCATGGCTTCGTCCTCATAGTCCATCATGTCGTTCGCCGACCTGCATTGCAGGTCGCGGGCCTTGCTTGGGCTTGGAGGCGCGACAATCGCATCCATCCGCCGCCTGCGGCACCTTGGCAAATCCTGCTTGAGTGTTACTGCGTTACGGGCCACCCGTGAATTGCACTTGCGGACAGTAATTTAGCAGTTCCGGCCACGCGCCGAAGGGCCCGCGTCATCGGGAGCGGTGGTGAGGTCTTCTTATGCGCGATGGTAAAGCCGATTAGGCGTCAGCCGGGGGCGGCACCGGTTCGGCCCCCGGCTTTGTGCGCCACGATGGGCGTTCCAAGCTGCGATCTCGCGCTCAACAGCCATCCCGGAACTGTGGATTTTGCCGTGCATCGCTGGCTCCAGCTAAACGCCGTTGGCAAATTTAGTTTATATATAAAGCAATCGCGCTGCACTGGCCGCAAATGCAAAATATTCGGTCACAATGGTCATGGATCGCTGACTTCGTTGCTGCCTAAGCTGCACTCAACTCGCTTGGCTGACTGGTGAAAAATGCAGACTGGCGAATTTCCCTGAAGCGTGCGGGCGTGGCCCGCTTGACGCCACAACCCTTTGAACCGGGCGCAATACGCCCCTGACCGACATTGCGGCCGCGCGATAGCGACTGCGCCGCGCAACCTGGAGACAGCAATGAACACGCTCGACAACGATTTTGGCAGATTGGGTGCGCCTGCACGCGCCTACATAGAACGCGAACACGGTTTGCTTATCGATGGAAAATCCCGTGCGACCGCTTCGCGGTACGACATCATCGACCCGACCAGCGGCCAGCCGTTCGCGACCGCAGCCGAGGCGAACGAAGGTGACGTCGCTGACGCGGTTGCGGCGGCCCGGTGCGCCCTCACAGGCCCCTGGGCCCGCATGCGGCCCAACGAGCGTCAGAACTGCCTGCTGCGCATGGCAGCTTTGCTGGATCAGAACGGGGCGGAGATCTCCGAAATTGCTGCGGTGGAATCGGGTCGGCTTCTGGGCAATACGCGCGGGATCGACGTCGACTACTCGAACCACTTCCTGACCTATATGGCGGGCTGGGCGACGAAGATCGAAGGCCGCACAACCGCGCTTTCCATGCCCTACATTCCCGACGGCGAGCTGGACGGTTTCACCTTCCGCGAGCCGATCGGTGTCGTCGCGGCGATCGTGCCATGGAACGTCGCCTTGGGCATCGCCATCTGGAAGATCGCACCAGCCCTCGCAGCGGGATGCACCATTGTGCTGAAACCCGCCCCGCAGACGCCGCTTGCGACTCTGCGGTTTGCCGAATTGGCGCTGGAGGCCGGCGTTCCCGAAGGCGTCCTGAACATCATTACCGGCAGCGCACCCGAACTTGGCTCGGCCCTTGTCCGGCATCCCGACGTCGACAAGATCACGTTCACCGGCTCGACCCAGACCGGGCGGTTGATCAAGCAGGCGACCGCAGATTCCTTCAAGAGTGTGAGCATGGAGCTGGGCGGCAAATCGCCCTTCCTTATCATGGAAGACGCCGATCTTGATCGGGCCATTCCGGCGGCAGCCTGGGCCATCTTTGGCAATCACGGCCAGAATTGTTGCGCCGGTTCCCGTCTTTATGTTCACAAGCGACATTATGAGCACGTGTTGGAAGGCGTCTCGGAAATCGCTCGTTCCATCTCTCTCGGCTCGCCGCTGCTGCCCGAGACACAGATGGGGCCCTTGGCGAACCACCAGCAGCGCGAACGCGTTCTTGGTTATATCGAAGCGGGACGCACGCAAGGCGCGCGCGTTGTCACTGGCGGCCATGCACCGGACCACAGGGGTGCCTATGTCGAACCAACAATCCTGGCTGACGTAACCTCCGACATGACGCCAGTCTGCGAGGAGATTTTTGGACCAGTGCTTGTGGCGGCCGCTTTTGAGACCGACCAAGAGGCGCTGCGGCTGGCCAACGATACGGAATATGGGCTGGGTGCCAGTGTCTGGTCGAAAGATCTGGACCGTGTGCGCGCGATGACACGGGGGCTGGAGGCCGGATCGGTCTGGGTGAACGTTCATAACGCGCTTGATATGGCCTTGCCCTTCGGGGGCTGGAAAAACTCCGGTCAGGGCTTTGATCTCGGCCAAGAGTCGGTTCTGGGCCATACCCGCGTGAAAGCGGTGGTGCACCACTACCCATAGAGACATTCGGGCATTGCCGACTTGCCTGTGTCGGCACGGGTGCGACCGCTATCAGGCGGTCGTGCCGAGGGTGTCGTTGTGGCGTACGTCCAGGCCATCAAGGCGGGTGGTAGTCCGGCGATACCCTTGACACTTATCCCGCACGAGTGAGGCACGGAGTTCAAGTTTTGCCCATTTGAGCAGGTTGTGTAACCGGCGCTGGCGCGGCGGATTGCGATTTTATGCGATCCGTCAAATTGTCTACACCCGCACGCTTTGATCGACAAAGCCGTCAAACATTTTTGGCGGTGGCATCCGCGCAGGCTTCTCGGCGTGCCAGACATTGGCAATGCTGCCAGCGACCTGCCATCCGGCTGCTCGACCCACAGAAGTTTGCAGTGTGATTTGCAACGCATGGCGCACCTTGAGGGCCAAGGTTTGGTCTGTGAAGGCGATGACTGCAACAGTCCCCCACTTAATCAAGGCCGCGTTTTTCGCACTTTGGGTTCTGTTGATGACAGGCTGATCCTGATCGTCAAAAACACTTGCCAAACAAATGTTTCAAACATACGTTTGAAACATGACAAAACTCGAATCTCTTTCCCTTGGCGGCACCACTCGCGCGGCGATCCGTGACGCAGCCGAAGATATGTATGCGACCAATGGCATAGACGGGGTCACCACCCGCGCGCTGGCGGAGCGGGCCAAGGTGAACATGGCTGCCATCAATTATCACTTTGGAAACAAAGATAACTTGATGCTTGTCGTGTTTCGTGATGTCGCCCGCCGGACGGTTCAGCGCAGACTCGACTACATGACGCGGATCGACGCACAGGCTCTTGAAGAGGGCAGGCCCCCGCGCATCCAAGAAGTCGTAGAAGCCTTTGTCGACGCCTACGTGAACGAGGACTCTCCGCGCACTGGAATTCTGCTGGCGCATTTCGTCTTGCAGCACCGTGTCCGCCCCACCGAATGGACCCGCCAGATCGTCCGCGAGGAACTGGACGATTTCGCGGTGACCTACATGGCAATGATGCGCCGCGCGGCTCCGCACCTGTCAGAGGCCGAAATTCACTGGCGTTATCACCTGATGGTTGGCGCCGTGATGATGAGCCTTTCGGACCAGTCAGAGGACGGTCGCATGGCACAGTTGTCCGAAGGATTGGTTCATCCCGAAGACCGCACGGAATTCCGCACCCAGCTGATTGCCTTTCTCGTCGACAGCTTCGGACGCGGCCCCGCGACGCATGGAGATATTAAAGACTGACCCACGGGAGAGGGCAGCACAAAGAGCCACACAAGTGGCTAAACAAACCTCAGGGAGGAGGAAACATGACCAAATATACGACGACCGCGCTTGCGGGCGCACTGCTGCTGGGTGCATTGCCCGTCAGCGCCGAGACGTGGAACTTCACGATCATCGCGGGCCACCCGCCACTGACCAAGGGCGTCAGCGCCATCAGCACCCATTTTGTGCCCGAAGTGTCCAGACGCGTGGCCGAACTGGGCCACACGATCAACTGGACAGAAGCCTATGCCGGGGCAGTGGCCCCGCCGACAGGTGTGCTGGAGGCCGTGGAAAGCGGAGTGGCCGAATTCGGTTATGTCCCGCAACTGTTCGAAGGCGACAAGCTGCCTCTGGACCAGATCACCTACCTCACGCCCTTTGGCACCGATGATCTGATCAAGTTGATGGGGGTGATTGACCAGCTTTACGCTGAAATCCCCGCGATGAACGAAGCATGGGCCGACAATGGCCAGATGGTTCTGGCTCCGGTCGGCATCGACACATACCATTTCGTGACCAAGTTCCCCATCGAGACCATCGACGATTTGAACGGCCACAAGATCGGCACCGCCGGTCTGGCGCTGAACTGGCTGAAGGGTGTGGATGCAACCCCAGTCGCAGGGGCGCTGCCGGATTTCTACAACTCGATGTCCACCGGGCTCTATGACGGGATCATGACCTTCGAGTCGGTGATCGCCCCCTACAAGTTCTACGAGGTCGCACCCTATATCACCAAGATCAACTTCGGTGCGCAATATGCCTCGGCGCTGACGGTCAATCTGGACACCTGGAACAGCCTGCCCGAGGACGTGCAGCAGGTGATTCAAGAAGTCGCCGACGAATACCGTGACATCGCCGCAGAAAGCTATCGCGATGGCGGCGCTGCGTCGCTGCAACAGTCCGTCGACGGCGGTGCGATCATCAGCGAACTCAGCGACGAGCAGCGCGCGGCCTACGCGCAAAAGTTGCCCAACATCGCCCGTGAATGGGCGGACGCACTGGACGCGCAGGGCAAACCCGGAACCGAGGTGCTGGAAACCTATATGCGCCTGTCGAAAGAAGCGGGGATCACCCACGCACGGGACTGGGCCGCAAAGTGACCGATACAAATGACATGCGCGCGCCGCCCGATTTTTCGGGCGGCCCGGTGGCCCTGTGGCTGAACCGGATGACATTGGCCTTGGCCGCAATCGGCGGGCTGGGCACCTTGGGCATTATGGCGATCATCAATGCCGATGTGATCGGGCGGGGTGCTTTTGGCACGCCTGTGCCCGCCACGGCCGAAATTGTCAGTGCCATGATTGTTGCCATCGTGTTTTTGCAACTGCCCAAGGCCACAGCCGCCGGACGCAACGTGCGATCAGATATGCTGCTGATCCGGCTGGGCCGGAACAAGGGCCGAGGGGCCGCCATTCTGGACATGGTCCATCATGCGGTCGGCACCCTGATGATGGGCATTCTTCTTTATTACATCGCGCCGGGCATCCTTGAGTCCATTGAGGGCAATGAGACTGTCGGGCTTTACGGGATCTTCACCATGCCGCGCTGGCCTTTCGTGGTCTGTGTTCTGGCGGGCTGTGCGCTGACCTTCGCGCAATATGCCATGCTGACACTCGGCTTTGCCGTTCGCGCCTTTGGCAAGGGGGCCGGATCATGAGCGGTGTCGAAATCGGTATTTACTCGATCCTCGCAATCCTCGTGTTGATCCAGTTGGGAATGCACGTGGCCATCGCGCTGATCGCGGTGTCCTTTTTCGGGGTCTTCCTTGTGAAAGGCAAAATGGTCGTGGCCGGCGCATTGCTGAGCCAGGCGGCGCTGGACGGGGTCGAGCGCTATTCCTTCGGCGTCATTCCCCTGTTCGTCCTGATGGGCGTGCTGGTCGGGGCCTGCGGTCTGGGGCGCGATGTGTTCGATGTGGCGGGCCAGATGTTCAGGCGCTTCCGTGGCGGGCTGGGCATCGCCACAGTCTTTGCCAATGCGGTCTTTGCAGCGGTCAACGGCACTTCTATTGCCAGCGCATCGGTGTTCACCAAGGTCGCCGTGCCGGAGCTTGTGCGCCAAGGGTACACGCCGCGCTTTTCCGTCGGCGTCGTGGCCGGATCATCGGTGCTGGGCATGCTGATCCCGCCCTCGCTTTTGCTGATCCTGTTCGGGATCATCGCCGAGGTGTCCATTGGCGATCTGTTCACGGCGGGCATCGTACCTGGCCTGATCCTCGCCCTATTCTTTTGCGTGGCGATCTTGCTGATGGCACGGTTTTTCCCGCGCTTCACCGGCAACCCGAACAACTCTGATCTGCCGATCATGACCCGGCGCACGATGCTTTTGAAATCCGCGCCGATCGTCCTGTTGATCGTGCTGGTGCTGGGCGGCATCTACGGCGGGTTTTTCACCCCCACCGAAGCCGGCGGCGTCGGTGCCTTGGGCGCGCTGATCATCGCGATGATCAAAGGGCGGCTGACCGCGCGGGAAATCTGGAAAATCATGCTGGAGGTGGGACAGGTCACCGCCTCGATCACCTTCCTGATCATCGCCGCGCATATGTATTCGCGTCTGCTGGCGCTGACCGGCCTGCCGAATGCGATGACCGGTCTGCTGTCCAGTTGGGAACTGGGCCTTTACGGGGTGCTGGTGCTGTACCTGCTGGCCATCATCCTGTTGGGCACAATCCTTGACAGTTCGTCGATCCTGCTGATCCTGCTGCCACTGATCCTGCCCGTGATCCAGCCGTTTGGCGTGGATCTGGTCTGGTTCGGCATCCTGACCATCATCGCGGTCGAGGTGGGGCTGCTGACGCCACCGCTGGGCGTGGCCTGTTTCGTCATCAAGGCGAACCTCGAAGACGACCGCATCACCCTGAACGATATCTTTGCCGGTGCCGCGCCTTTTGCGCTGATGATGGTCATTCTTGTGGCCCTTGTCGTCGCGATGCCATGGCTGGCAACCGGCCTGCTGTAACGGAGAACACAGATGAACACGCGCATCACACGCACACTTCAAGAGTTGGGCAACGGCCTTTATGCTTGGGTACAGGGCGACGGAAGCTGGGGTTGGAGCAACTCGGGCCTGATCGTTGGCGAAGACGGGCAGACCTTGGTTGTCGACACGCTGTTCACCGGCGCGCTGACCCAGGACATGCTGGACGCCTACGCCAAGGCAGAACCGGCAGCGGCCAAGATCGACGTGCTGGTCAATACCCACTCCAACGGCGACCACACCTTTGGCAACCACCTGGTCGGCGACGCCCGGATCATCGCCTCGGAGGCCACACGCGAAGAGATGGAGGAACGTCCTGCGGGGTTCTTCAAAGCCGCAGCCGCCGATCCGGGCGCCTATGGTGTATTCGGCGAATTCCTACACGAATACATGGGCAAAACGTTCGACTTTTCGGATATCGAACATGTCGCCCCGACCGAGGTGTTCAAGGGATCGCGCACGCTGCATGTGGGCGGTCGCAGGGTCGAATTGACCGAACTTGGCCCGGCCCATACCCGCGGTGACATCATCGTCTATCTGCCCGACAGCAAGGTCTGTTACACGGGCGATCTGGTCTTTCATGGCGGGCACCCGATCATGTGGGCAGGGCCGGTGGGCAATTGGATCGCGGCCTGTGACCATATTCTGGGGCTGGACGTCGACGTGATCGTGCCGGGGCATGGTGCGGTATCGGACAAATCCGCCGTGCAGGGGCTGCGCGACTATTTCACCCATATTCTAAGCGAAACCAAGGCGTGCTTCGACGCAGGGCTGGACTGGGATGCGGCGGCGTACGAGGTGGGATATGCCAACTTCGACAGCTGGCTGGACCGTGAACGTGTGGTGGCCAACGTCGCCACGATCTACCGCGATTTGTCGGGCGGCAAGGTCAACCCCGCGCAGGAGGATGTTCTGCGCCAGATGTTGCGCTATTCCAAGGGGGCAAACTGCCCGCATGATGCGCCCTGTGGCTGCGGCAAGGCGCACTGATGCTGGAGCTTTTGAACAACCCCATTTCAACCTGCTCGCAAAAGGTCCGCCTGACCCTGCACGAAAAGGGACTGGCGTTCACCGACACAAGGATCGACTTTCGCAAAAAGGAACACCTGACCCCCGACTATCTGGCGATCAACCCCGACGGGGTTGTGCCATCGCTGTTGCACGACGGACAGCCGGTGTTGGACAGCTCGGTCATCATGGAATACCTCGACGAGGTTTTTCCCGACGTGCCGCTGACACCCGCCGATCCGCTGGGCCGTGCCAAGATGCGAAAGTGGCTGCGCTTTATCGAAGAGGTGCCGACGGCGGCGATCCGCATCCCGTCTTTCAATCAGGTCTTCGTGCGCCACCGCGCGGGGCTGACTGACGACGACCTTGAGCAAGACACCAACGCCCGCACCCTGCGCCGCACCTTCTATCGCGAGATGGGCCGAGGCGGGTTTTCCGACACGCGCCTTCGGGAAAGTTATGAGCGGCTGAACGAAACGGTAACGCGTATGGATGCAGCACTGGCAAACCGCGCGTGGCTGTGCGGTGATCTTTCGCTTGCCGATTTTTGTGTGGTGCCGACCATCGACCGGATGCGCGATCTTGGCCTGTCGCAGATCTGGGATGGCAAGCCGCATATGCAACGCTGGTGGGCCGCGATGCAGACCCGCCCCGCCTATCGCGCGACCTATTACCCGGGCACGCGTGTCACTGACATTTACGATGAAATCGGAGAACCCGCATGAAACTGGTTACCTTTGAAAACGGCGCGGGCGCGCAGGCCATCGGCATTCTGGACGGCACGCGGATCGCTGTGCTGGACGCGCAAACAGACCCCTTCTTTCGCTCGATGCTGGCCCTGATCGAGGGCGGCGACGCCGCGCTTGCGGCTGCTCGCAAAGCCCAAGCCTCGGCCAGCAAGATCGACCTTGCCTCGGTCAGGCTGCGCGCGCCCTTGCCCGAACCGGTCCAGATGCGCGACAGCCTGACCTTCGAGATGCACCTGCGTCAGGCGCGTGCCACCATTTCCAAACTTACCCCATCTGTGCCCGACCTTTCACCCGAGGACGTCACGCTGCCCCAAGTCTGGTATGACCAGCCGATCTACTACAAGGGCAACCGGTTTTCGGTCTCGGGACCCGAGGATGAAATCCTCTGGCCCAAGGGCGAAACGCGGCTGGATTACGAACTGGAGCTTGGCATGATCACCGGTAAGGGCGGGCAGGACATCAGCGCGGCACAGGGCCAGGACCACATCTTTGGCTTTCTGATCTTCAACGATTTTTCGGCGCGGGATCATCAGATGCTGGAAATGACCGGCGGGCTGGGGCCTGCAAAGGGCAAGGACTGGAAAACGGCCAATGCAATGGGGCCCTGCATTGTGACAAAGGACGAGATCGGCGACGGATCAGGCCTTGAGATGATCGCGCGCGTGAACGGCGAGGAATGGAGCCGTGGCAATTCAGACATGATGCACCATTCCTTCGGGCGTATTCTGGAACACGTCAGCCGCGACGAAGAAATTCGGGCAGGCGAATTTTTCGGCTCCGGCACTGTCGGCGGTGGCTGTGGGCTTGAGCTTAACCGTTATCTGGCTCCGGGGGACATCGTGGAGCTGGAAATCGAGGGAATTGGCGTGCTGCGCAACAAGGTTGGGCCACGTCAGAGATAGGCATCGCCAAGGTGTATGGATTGCTTGGGTTTGGTCATGTGTCCGCGTAAAGGCACCTGAGATGTCCCGCTTCGTGAAAATGCTGGCAGGGTCGTAAGATCGACCTCCCCAACGGGGAGGTAAACAATACCTGGCTTGTGCCGGGCAGGGCAGTCCCCTGGCCTGATCCGCACATTTATTGACCCATCTGGCCATATCCAGTTCAAAACCTTCATGACACCTTTGACGCATCAGTGAGCGAAAAGAGTGATTTTGATGCTTCAGAAGAACCGCGATCAAAGCCCAGACAAGCCCCAAGCATCGGAACGGATTGATTTTATCTACCTGTCCGAGCCGGACATGGTCCGGGCAGGCGTCACTGACATGGCAGCCTGCGTGGACACGATGGAAGAGATGTTCGGCATGCTTTACCACGGCGATTATCGCATGGCGGGGGTCAACAACAACTCTCACGGCTCGGTCGTGGTCTTCCCTGAAAGCTCGCCTTTTCCAACGATGCCAAAGCCGACGCCGGACCGTCGTTTCATGGCGATGCCCGCCTATCTGGGGGGGCGTTTCGGGACCGCAGGGATGAAATGGTATGGATCCAACATAGAAAACCGCGACAAGGGGCTGCCCCGGTCGATCCTGATGTTCATTCTTAATGACGCCGATACCGGCGCGCCTTTGGCATTGATGTCGGCCAACCTGTTATCGGCCTATCGCACGGGTGCCGTTCCCGGCGTGGGCGCGCGCCACCTTGCGCGCCAGAATTCAAAGGTTGTCGGCATTCTGGGACCCGGTGTAATGGCCAAGACATCACTTTCAGCCTTCATGGCTGTGTGCCCGTTGATTGATACGGTTAAGGTCAAGGGGCGGGGCAAGAAGAACCTCGACGCCTTCCTTGCGTGGATGTCCGAGACATTTCCGCAGATCACGACCGTGACTGTCGTCGACAGTGTCGAGGAGGTGGTGCGGGAGACGGATATCGTCACATTCTGCGGGTCGGGGGCGACAGGCGATCCATCGACCTATCCGACAGTCAAACGCGAATGGATCAGCCCCGGCACCTTTCTGGCAATGCCTGCCCTTTGCAACATCGACGCAGGGATGCAATCGCCCGAAGTCCGCAATGTTCTGGACAATCCGGGCCTGTATCACGCCTGGTTTGAAGAGAACCCCAAGCCGGTTCACAATCACATTCCGGCTGTCGGCATCCGCTGGCTGGATCTGGTGGACGAAGGCCGGATGGCTCTGGATCAACTGGAAGACCTTGGCAAGATCGTTGCGGGCGATGCGCCGGGGCGGCGGAATGACGACGAGATCATCATGATGTCGGTCGGGGGATTGCCCGTCGAGGATGTGGCCTGGGGCACGGTTATCTATCGTAATGCTGTCGAGAGAGGCCTTGGTGTGTCGCTGAACTTGTGGGACGCGCCAATGCTGCGCTGAACTGCGGGCTGCAACAGTGCTGCGACGCCTCATGTTGTTGAATATAAATGATATTTATCAGAGGGTTAGTGTCCTGGCCCCGGTGAGTGCGCCTGTGCAGACCTCGCTTGATATTCCGACCGTGACCAGTGTTGTCGCGATCAAGGGCAGCACGCCGATTGTCGATGCATCGCCTTACCGGTTTGACCGGCTTTGACGCCGTGGGGTCGGCGTCGAGAAGCCCGCGCCGCACATCAATAATGCAGGGTTGCGCCAAGGCCGATCCGAAACGGGAGTAGGAAGAACATGAATGCAATGATTGAACGTGCGGGCGGCGGGGCTGTTCGGATTCCTGAAGCCAAGATGCTGATTGACGGGGATTGGTGCGAGGGCGACGCCGGGGGCATGATCGCGGTCTATGATCCTGCAACGGAAGAGAAGATTGCCGAGGTCGTTGCGGCGTCGGCGGCAGATGTGGACCGTGCCGTAAAGGCGGCGCATCGTGCGTTTGAAAGTGCGGCCTGGCAGAAAATGCGGCCGCTGGACCGGGGCAGGCTTTTGGAAAAGCTCGCGTTGCTGATCGAGCGTGACGCCGAAGACCTCGCGCGGCTGGAAACACTGGACAACGGCAAGCCCTTTGCCGTGTCGCGGAATGTGGACATGAAATTCGCCATTGATGCCCTGCGCTATTACGGCGGCTGGAGCTCCAAGATGGCGGGCGAATACATCCAGCTGTCACCCCTGTTTGACGATGGTGGCACCTACCGCGCCTATACGGAACGCAAGCCGGTGGGTGTTGTGGGCGGCATTACGCCTTGGAATTTTCCGCTGGGGCAGGCGATCCAGAAACTGGCACCTGCTATTGCGTTTGGCTGCACTGTGGTGCTGAAGCCATCGGAAGAGGCGTCGCTGACGACGCTGCGGCTGGGTGAATTGATCCTTGAAGCGGGCTTCCCCGAAGGGACGGTCAATATCGTGACAGGCTATGGGCACGAGGCCGGGCAGGCGCTGGTTGATCATCCGCTGGTGCGCAAGATCGCCTTTACCGGGTCGACTGCGACGGGGCAAAAGATCCTTGCGTCCTCGGCGCGGACAATGAAGCGGGTGACGCTGGAACTGGGCGGAAAATCCCCGACCATCGTGCTGGCCGATGCCGATCTGAACCTTGCAATCCCCGGCGCGGCCAATGCCATTTTCCCGAACTCCGGCCAGATCTGTACCGCCGGTTCGCGGTTGCTGATTGATGCGTCGATCTATGATGAGGTGATACAGGGCGTGACTGAGATTGCGCGGGGTTTAAAGCTGGGCAGCGGTTTTGATCCTTCGGTTCAGTTGGGGCCGCTGGTGTCGTCCAGGCAATTGGAAAGGGTTTCGGGGCTGGTCGCGCAAGGGATCGATGAAGGGGCAGAGCCGCTGTGTGGTGGTGGACGGGCGACAGATACAGGGTATTTTTTCCAGCCAACGGTCTTGAGTGGCGGTCGGTCTGAAATGCGGATCGCTCAGGAAGAAATCTTTGGCCCGGTGGTTCTGGCGATGGCCGTGCAAGATCCGCAGGACATCAAGGCACTGGCCAATGATACCGCCTTTGGTCTGGGTGCCAGCATCTGGACACAGGACATCAACAAGGCGCATCTGCTGGCCGCACAACTGGATTGCGGGACCGTCTGGATCAACACCCATAACGTGCTTGACCTTGCCATGCCGTTCGGCGGCACCAAGCTTTCGGGACTTGGCAGGGAATTCGGCACCGAGGTGGTCCATGCCTATACCGAACCTCGTGCGGTTTGCATGCGGCTGGAGTCGCCCGCTTTCGGTTGAAACAGAGCCAGGGCCCAGACCCTAGGGTGCGGCGCTTTTGTTCCCCGCCTCGGGCGTATTGGCCTTGCCGATGAACTGGCGCGCGCGGCGCAGGGCCGCAACGGGGGATTCACCCGTCCATTCGCGATAAGCGCGCGAAAAGGCGGATTGATTGGCATATCCAAGGTGCGCAGCAAGCTGGCTGAGTTTGATGCTGCCGGTGCTGAGCAACATTTCGGCTTTTCTGAGACGTTCGCGATTGAGAATTTCGCTGAAGCTGGTGCCAAAGGTGCTGAGTTGCCGCCGCAGCGTGCGCGGCGCAATCCCAAGAATGTCGGCCAGTGTTTCCAGATCAACGCTTTCGCGGCCCAGACGCTGGTCGACGAGTTGCGACAGGCGTTCCGGGACCGGGCGAAAAGCGTCTTCGGGCGGGCGCATCAGGTCGAAAAGATGCATCTCGACAATGGCGCGGGCCGGGGCGTTTGAATTTACCCAGGCCTGCATGGGACGATCAAGATCGGCATCTCGTATCACGATGATGTTGGCCGCGGAATTGCCTTGGACAGGACAGCGAAAGTACCGCTTCAATGCATCCTCGCGCCCGGTGATATCATGTTCAAAACAGATCTCGACCGGGCTCCAGCGTTCGGAGAACAATTGCCGGATAAGCGCGCAAAGACCTGCTGTTGAATTCTCAGCGTCCTGAACCCGTGGCCAGATTTCCATATCGTTGATGGCATAGCCGTATCTGGTTTCACCAAACTCCTGATGGACGCTGCTGGTTGTGTGGCTTTGCCAGCTGGCCTGGAACCGCAGGAAAACGGCCAACGCCTCGCGCAGGGTCGGTGCAGTGGCCAAAAGCGGATAGACGGGCCCGATCTCCCACAGGCGGAAGTTCTGACCCAGTTCCAGCCCGAGAAAGGGCCGGTCAAGCACCCGTGCCGCCTCTTCGAAAAAGGCAGCATAGGCTTTGAGCGGGTAGGTCGAATAGGGGTTTTGTGACTTACCGGACTTTAGATTGAATTTTGCTAAAACACGCCGGGTTTCCGGTGCGTTTCCGCGCATCTCACTGATGATATGATCCAGGAAAAACAGCCGCAACGTGGCCTCGAGAGGCGCGGATGCCGTGGGGGAGAGCGGATTTTCCGTGTCGCGGTCTGCGTCCTCTTCTCGCATGAAACGTCTCCCTCCCCGAATCTACTTTATCTGTGAAATAATGCTATAGCATGTTTTAACAACCTAGCCGAGGCACACGGAAACGGCTCGGAAGTGGCCTGATTGGCACATTTATTGGCCCGAACTGACATAGACCGCCGATGGGGTGCGCCATAATCTTGAACCAAGCTGCGGAAAGCGGGGGTGGTTTTAGCCTGTGTTTCTCCATCCAGACGTGGGCGCAGAGCGACAACAAAGGATGGCTCGCAAGACAGCGCCGAACTGAATGTCGGCCAAGAATGACACCAAGAAGGTCTGGCTTTGCCAGGCCGGGCAAAAAAAACGAACTGCCAAAGGCAGCGCCAGATCAACAGATAACCAATAGGGGATAACAGATGAAAACCATAGACAGGCGTCTTTTCATGAAGCTTGCGGCAGTCACCGGTGGCGCGTTGCTGGTGAAACCGGATTTTGCCTTTGCGGCTGAGATCGACAATCTGTCCATCGCCTGGACATCGGACACCGCCAGCTGGGACCCCAATCAACGGCTTTCCCCTGATCCGCAGACAATTCTAAAAATGGTCTTTGACCAGCCCATCGACATGACCAGCGACCTGAAGCTGACGCCGGGCCTGTTGACGGAGTGGACGCTGGCAGACGACGCGATGAGCATGCATGTCACGTTGCGCGATGATGTGACCTTTTCGGATGGATCGAAACTGACTGCTGAAGATTTTCGCTATACCTTCTTTGAACGCATCCAGCAGGGGCAGGAGATCGACCTTGCCGTCGGCTTCGGGAATGTGACGGACATCGAGGTTCTTTCGCCCACCGAGGCGGTGATGCATTTTGCCAAGCCTTTCCCGATTGTGGCGCAATGGCTGAGCTTCAGCGCAAGCTATGTGGTGTCAAAGGCCCATGCCGAAAAGGTTGGCATAGAAGGCATGAAAACCGACCCCGTCGGGACCGGTCCCTATGTGTTGACGGAATACCAGCGCGACAGCCGTATCGTGCTGACACGACGCGATGATTACTGGGGGGAATTGCCCTCGGCAAAGCAGATCACCATCGAGATCATTCCCGACCCCACGGCCCGGCTGGCCGCATTGGAATCCGGGACAGTTGATATCGCGACCGAGCTTTCGATACGTGACGTCAAACGCCTGCAGCAGGGTGGTGCCTTCAATGCGGTGACCAACCCGATTGCCCGCATCATCTATATCACGATCCGCGAGGATGGCGTGTTTGCAGATCGCAACGTCCGTCTGGCCGCGCACCATGCGGTGGACAAGGATCTGCTGTCCAAGGCGTTCTTTGGCGGGGATGCGGTGAGGATCGACCAGCCGACCATTCCTGGCATGCCCAGCTTTTTGCCAGACTTTCATTTCGACTATGACCCGGACAAGGCGCGTGAGCTGCTGGCGGCCTCTGGCTTTGGGCCTGACAATCCTGTGAATTTGGATTTTGCCACCACGAACGGCCAGTTTCCCGGCGATTATGACATTGCGCGTGCAGTTGTGACGATGTGGGAGAAAGTCGGCATCAAGGCCAATCTGACCGTGATCACCGAGTCGCAATGGTACGAGTTGAACGCCTCTGCCAAACTGCCGGCCGCGTCGATGTTTGTTTGGGAAAACGGCACCGGCGATCCTGAGCTTTTTGCCGGGAACATGTTTGACGCGGACTTGCCCTTTGCCACCTACCGGACCGAGGAAGTCACGGCGATGATCAAGCCGTTGCTGAAAGAACCGGACTATGAAAAGCGCATCAAAGGCTACGAAGAGTTCAACAGGTATCTGATCGAAGAGGGGGCGATGATCCCGCTTTTGCAGGCGATCCAGACCATTGGCTACCGCAAGGATATCGAGCTTACGCCCTGGGCCAACGGTCTGATCCGACCGCAAGCGATAACGACGAAGTAATTCGTCTTGGTTGGAGCTGCGCCATTGCTGATACCGGCGATGGCGCGCCTTCTTGGGGTAAGGAGGGGCGGTTTTGTTCTTTGCTATTCTACGCGTCATTGCCCGCAGACTGTTGGCGATTGTTCCGGTGTTTGCGGTTGTGACGGTGTTGATTTTCGGTGCATTGCGCATTCTGCCGGTCGATCCGGCACAGATGTCATTGCCGCCTTCCGCTACCATTGAACAGGTTGAAGCCAAACGCGAGGCCATGGGGCTGAACCGTCCCATCTGGGAGCAATATGCGATCTGGGCAAAGGATGCGGTTGCCGGCGACTTTGGAGAGTCTACGCAATACCGCACGTCGACCGTCGATGTGGTGCTGGAACGTCTGCCCGCGACCATCGAGCTGGTGGTCAGCGCATTGATCTTTGCGGTCTGCGTGGGCGTGGCGGGCGGTTTGCTGATTTTCACGGCGCGTGGGACTGTTTTTGAATCGGTTGGCCTGGTTGTCATCTCGGCGGTCATGGCCTTGCCCGATTTTCTTCTGGCACTGCTGTTTATCCTGCTTTTTGGCGTTCTGATCCCGATCTTTCCGGTGAACGGACGATTGGATCCCGGAATGCAGGTGCCATCACACACCGGATTCCTGCTGATTGACGCGATACTGACCGGGGACTTCAGGATATTCATCAGTGCCATTGAACACATCGCCCTTCCGGTCATGGCCCTGGGGCTGGCATTCTCGCCGACCATTGTTCGGGTGCTGCACGCCAGTCTGATCAACACCTATCAGCAAAGCTATATCCTGCAGGCCCGTCTGCGCGGACTGAACAACCGCGAGATCCTCTTTGGTCAGGCCCTGAAGAACGCCATTCTGCCCGTTGTCATTCTGGTCGGCACGCAATTCGGCGGTCTGTTTGGCGGCACCTTGTTGGTTGAGATCATTTTCTCTTTTCCGGGGCTGGGCAACCTGATGGTCAAGGCGATGCAGTTGGCTGACCTTTCGGTGATCATGGCTATCTCGCTGATCTATTGCGCCACCACGTTGATCTTCAACTCGATTGCAGACGCCTTGGCCTATCTGCTGAACCCGCGACTGAGGAACGGCTAATGGGCCTGAACAACCGCTTTGCCGATTTGGGTCTTTTGATTGGCGGCGGCTTTGCCGCGCTGGTGCTGATCTGCGCTATTTTTGCGCCCTGGGTGGCGCCCTATCATCCGAACGATCAGGAGCTGCTGTATATCCTTGCGCCCCCGGTTTGGGTGGACGGCGGGACGGCAGAGCATCTGTTTGGCACCGACAGTCTGGGGCGGGATACGTTGTCGCGGCTGATCTATGGCGCGCGCACCGCGATGACTGTTGCGGTGGCTGCCTCTTTTGGTGCGATGCTGCTGGGGGCGTTCTTTGCCCATCTGGCGGGGTACTTTGGCGGCTGGGTCGATTGGATCATCAGCCGAACGGTCGAGGTCTGGTTGTCTTTCCCGCCGGTTGTCCTGTCGATGCTGCTGATCACGGGCCTTGGCATCGGAATCGACAAGGTGATCCTTGCGATTGTTCTGGTGGACTGGACACGGTTCTGTCGTGTGTTGCGCAGCGAGGTTCAGGTGGTGCGAGGGCAGGATTACGTCGCCTTTGCACGGCTGATCGGCCTGTCGCATCTGCGTGTCATCATGAAAGAGATCTTTCCGGCGACCTTGCCAATGTTGATCACCCTGCTGAGCCTGCAAATGGGCATTTCGGTGGTGGTGGAGGCCATCCTGTCCTTTGTCGCGATGGGGGTGCCATCGGATGTGCCGGCTTGGGGACAGATGATCGCGGATGCGCGGATTGACATGTATTACGCGCCTTGGGGGCTTGCCTTGCCTATTTTTGCCATCTTCCTCACGGTTCTGAGTTTCAACCTTCTGGGCGACGGGCTGCGGCGCACGCTTGATCCGCGCCACAGAGCAGAGCGGGGGGCTGAGAGATGACCGGTCGGGATGTTCTTCGCATCAATCAACTCGAAATTTCGCTCAAGACGGGCCACAGGATCCTGAACGGCGTGGAACTGGGGATCGCGCCGGGGCGGATCCTTGGGGTGATTGGTGAATCCGGTGCAGGCAAGTCGATGATCGGCAGCGCCATCGCGGATACCCTGCCGCGGGGGCTGGGCATTTCCGGCGGGTCGATCGCGTTCGATGGGCTGACCCTGACAGATATGAACGCGAAGACCCGCCGCGATTTGCTGGGGCGCGATATCGGCTTTATCCCGCAAGAGCCGATGAGCGCGTTGAACCCCAGCCTGACCATTGGCCATCAAGTCTGTCATCACCTTGCCAGAATTGGTCTGAGAACCGCAAAGGCCCGCAAGGACCGGGCGGTTGAGTTGTTTGCCGAAGTCGGATTGGACCGACCGCAGGCGCTGTTGGAGAACTATCCGCATCAGCTTTCGGGTGGGATGTTGCAACGGGTCCTGATCGCGATGGCCTTTGCGTCGAACCCGCGTCTGGTGATTGCGGATGAACCGACGACGGCACTGGATGTGACCATCCAGAAAAAGGTCGTTGAGCTGATTGCCCGCACGCGGGAACTGCACAATACTTCCGTGCTGTTCATCACCCATGATCTGCAACTTGCCGCCGAGATCTGTGACGATGTGTCTGTCCTTTATGCCGGACGGATCGTCGAGACGGGCAGCGCGCATCGCATCATCAATGCACCAAGGCATCCCTATTCCAGATGTCTCAACCTGGCGACACCCAACCTGACAGGTCCGATGGCGCCACTGATGATCTTGCCCAAGACGATGCCGGGACCGGTGGAACGCACCGAAATGCAGGGGTGCGAGTTTGCCGCCCGGTGCCCCCTGGTGGAGGACCTGTGCCAGACATCCAGACCACCATTGGCCGAAAGCGCGCCGGGTCACTGGTCAGCCTGCCATTGGCCGGAGCGCACCGGATCGGTGCGCGCACCGGCAGAGACGGGGCAGGCTGGCGGCTGGACTCTGGGCTGCACTCCTGTGTTGCGGGCCAAGGGGCTGGGCAAGACCTACCGCCAGCACGACTGGCTTGGCCGCGTGCGCGAGGTTCAGGCGCTGCGGAACCTGGATTTTGAAATTCGCGAGGGCGAGTTTGTCGGGATCGTGGGCGAGAGCGGTTCGGGGAAAAGCAGCTTGACCAAGATGATCGTGGGGCTGGAGGACGTGACATCCGGCGAGCTGGAGGTGGCCGGTCTGAACCGGACCACAACGCCGCGCGCGCAGTTTTTTGACAAGGTTCAGCTGGTCTTTCAGGACCCGCAATCGGCGCTCAACCCTCGGCGCAGGATCGGAAGCCTTGTCACCCAGGCGCTTGAGGCGCGCGGTGGGTCTCTGTCAGCGGCAGATCACAAGGCGCTGGTGACGGGGTTGCTGGCCAAGGTGATGCTGCCGCCCGAGGTGGCCGAACGGTTTCCCGATCAACTGTCGGGTGGGCAGAAACAGCGTGTGAATATCGCACGGGCGCTGTGTTCCAACCCGCGTTTGCTGATTGCGGATGAAATCGTCTCCGGGCTGGATGTGTCGGTACAGGCGCAGATTCTGGAGTTGCTGCGCGCGTTGCGCCGGGAAGCAAAGTTTTCGCTTCTGCTGGTGTCGCACGATCTTGCCGTTGTCCGGCATGTCTGCGACCGCACGCTGGTCATGTGCAAGGGCGAAATCGTGGAACAGGGACCGGTCGAGGAGGTTTTTGGAAATCCGCAACATCCCTACACCCGTGAATTGGTTGCGGCGGCGCATGGCGCGTTGGTTCAGGCTGACGCCTAAGTTTGCAGAGATACCGAGCAGACCCGAATTGCCGGCTATCGATGCTTGCGTTTGTGGTCTGACGGTGCGGTTCCAGTCCACTTGTGCCAGGCGCGCCAGAACGCGGTTGAGTCAGCGTAGCCCAAAGCGTCAGCAACCTGCGCGACCCTTGCTTTTGGTTGGGAAAGCAGCATCTGCGCGCGCTCGCGGCGCGTGGTTTCCAGCAGCTCGCGGAAACTTGTGCCTGCTTCAGCCAGATGGCGTTGCAAGCTGCGCGGGGTCATCGACAGAGCGCGGGCAGCGTGATCGACCGTGACGGGCGAAATGCCAAGGCTTGCGTTGATCACGGCGGTCACGGATTCACTGATGTTCTGCACCGGTGCGACTGCACCGATGATATCTTCGACGTGGCGTTCCAGCGCGGCCAGCAGGGCGGGGTTTTCCCTGCGGATATTGGAACGACAGGTGTGCCTGTCGACGAGAAAGCGGTTGAAGGGCTGGGAAAACCGCACAGGGCAGCGAAAGAAGCGTTCCAGCGGTTGGGGATCGGCGGGACTGCTGTGTTCAAAATGAACTTCCTGTGGCGACCATCTGGATTTGAAGTTGTCGCGCACGACCTGCACCAGGGACACCAGCGAACATTCTGCATCCTGCCGCCGCGGCCAGATGTTCGAGTCCCTCAGCCGGTAGGTAAAGACCATCAGGTCACTTTGCTGGATCCATTGGGTCTCTGCACCCTCCTGCAGGGCATTTGCATAGTTTGCAAATCGGGTGATGCCGTTCTCAATATTTTCGGACAGAGACAAGACGATCCCGACCGGCCCCATGTCGCTTGCGGTCAGTTGGGCCCCGATGCGCGCGCCGATGCTTTCGTTATGTGTCTCAACAGCTGCAGCTTCCAGGAATGCAACGAATTGCGGCAGGGGAATAGCGCCGTAGGGGTCATTCAATTGCGCGAGGGTGATGCCGGTGCGGTTCAAAAGCGGCTGCACGTTTGTACCGGTTGCCTCGAACCGGGAGACCAGAGCTGTCAGGAACGATGCGCGGACCGAAGAGAAGTGCGGAGTCACCGGAAGGGATTCACGTTTCATCGGGCCAATCTTTCAGATTTGGCGCATATTATCATATTTGTGGCGGTTAACGCAATGGATCGTCGCGCCCCATGCCGCCAGTCTGTTTCCCAGTCCCGATCAACGGGAGCCAAAAGACCGAAGCGGCGACCGAGGTTCAGAGCCTTGGTGCACAGACTGGGAGAAGGCGCGATGCGCGACAACGAGAATTTCCTGCGTGAGCAGAACACACGGCATCAGTTTCATCCGATGACCCACCCGATGATGAGCGCAGAACACCCGCCACAGATCATCACACATGGCGATGGCTGCTATGTCACCGATATTGAGGGCACGCGCCTTGTCGACGGTTTGGGCGGTCTGTGGAACGTGAATGTCGGCCATAACCGGGCGGAGGTAAAAGCCGCAATCACGGAACAGATGGACAAGATCAGCTATTACTCGTCCTTCGCCGGCACAGTCACGCCGCCGTCGATCGAGCTTTCGGCCAAGGTCTGCGCGATGGCGGCCGACGAAGATGTGGCAAAGGTCATGTTCTCGGCCAACGGGTCGGACGCGGTGGAAACCGCGCTGAAACTGGCGCGCCAGTATTGGCAGCTTGAGGGGCAACCTCAGCGTACCAAGTTCATGTCCCTCAAACAGGGCTATCACGGTGTGCATTTCGGCGGGATGTCCGTGAACGGCAACGCCTATTACCGCAGCGCCTACGAGCCACTGTTGGCGGGGTGCTTTCACATCGACAGCCCCTGGATCTATCGCAATCCCTATTCCGAGGATCCCGAAACGCTGTGCGCGGCAATCATCACGCAGATTGAGCGCACGATCATGTTCCAGGGCGCGCATACCATCGCTGCCTTTATCGCGGAACCGGTGCAGGGGGCCGGGGGCGTCATCGTGCCGCCCGCGTCGTTCTGGCCTGCGCTGCGCGCACTTTGCGACAAATACGAAATACTGCTGATCTCGGACGAGGTTGTCACCGGGTTTGGCCGCTCCGGTTCGATGTTCGGTGCGCGGGGTTGGGGTGTAAAGCCCGATATCATGTGCCTCGCCAAGGGCATCTCCTCCGGATACGTGCCGCTGGGTGCGACGACCCTGAACACACGTGTGGCAGATGCCTGGTACAAGGAGTTCAGCCCGGAGGGCATGATCATGCACGGGTTTACCTCCACCGGTCACCCCGTCGCTTGCGCCGCCGCGCTGGCCTGTCTCGATATCGTCGAGAAAGAGGATTTGCCGGGCAATGCGGCCCGCATGGGTGAACGGCTGATCGACGGGCTGCGGCCGCTGGCCGAAACATCATCTCTTGTGGGGGATGTGCGCGGCAAAGGCCTGATGGTGGGCCTGGATTTCGTGTCCGACAAGGACGCGCGCACACCGATGGACCCTGGCACCGGGGTCGTCGAGCGGATTGCGACATACGCGCGGGAAGAAGGCGCGATGGTTCGCCCTGCAGGCAACGTCATCATCCTGTCGCCGCCGCTGGTCATCCAAGAAGCGGAAATCGATATCATTATCGAAGCACTTACCAAGGCCTGCGCCCGCTACGAGGCGGAAAAATGACACTGACGGCTTTGCACGCCTGAACTCCTCCTCCCCGATTCCGGCCCGCGTTCGATAGCGGACCGGGAACGAGGGCGGGGCAAGAAAAACAACGAAGACCCAAGAAAAATAACTCCCGAAATTGGGAGAAACACACAAAACAGGGAAACGATAAGATGAACAAACTTGTACAAATCAGTCTTGCCGCACTTGTCACGGCGCTGCCCTTTTCCGCTGCGGCTGAATATCCCGAAAAACCGGTGGAATTCATTGTGCCGTGGCCTCCGGGTGATCTTGAAGACATCCTGACGCGGATGATCGCGGATGGCATGCAAGCAAAATATGGAGTGCCTGCGGCTGTCGTGAACAAGCCCGGCGGCGGTGGCGGCCCTTTCCCCGGCGCTGTCGAAGTGGCACTGGCCCCCGCGGACGGCTACACGATTGGATCGTTCGTCATCGACGTGCCGATGGTCGGTCCCTACATCGGCATCCCCCCGCTGGAGGGTAACCCGTTCGAGCCGGTCGGCATTTTCCTGAGCTATCCCTTTGTGTTGGCAACCGCCGGTGATGCGCCATATTCCACCATGGAAGAGCTGGCCGCCTACGCACGTGAAAACGATGTGACGCTGGGCCACTTTGGCGATGTCACAAGCCCCGCCCGTCACACATTGGCGATGGCCAAGGCCCTGGATTTTTCCTTTGCGGCTGACACTGCCTTTGACGCGCTGGATTGCAACTCATTGGCATCTGGCGATGTCGATGTGATCAATACCACGCTTCAGCTGATCCGGCCTTGCCTGGATGACCTCAAGATCCTGATGAGCGTCACGAATGAGCGCATCCCGCTTTTGCCGGACGTGCCCACAGCCGCAGAAGTCTATCCTGACCTGGGGTTCTCGACCTGGAACGGTTTATTTGTCCACAAGGACACCCCCCAGGATGTGCGCGACGTGATCGCCGGGGTTGCGCAAGATGTTCTAAGTTCGGACGCCGCCAAGAAGGTTGCAGAAGAAACCGGGGCCGAAATCTACTGGCTTGGGTTTGATGAATCCAATGCGCAGATGGAAAAAGACGCGGCCACAATGGAGCGGATCGCAGGTTTTCTTGAAGAGTAAGGCAAACAGGGTCTGCACATTTGTGCCGACCCAACTTTTCTGCGGAGAAAAACAATGCAGCGGGTTCTGAGTTTCCTCGCCCTGTTTCGTCGTGAACGCAAGCCAGGCGATCTGATTTTCGCGGCCACCTTTCTTGTCATCGCGCTGACCTGTCTGTTGGTTTTGCCATGGCAGGCGCAGTTTCTGGGCAAGAAGTCCCTTGTGGAAGAACCGGGTTTCTGGCCGTCAGTCGGTGTCGGCATGATGGTGGTTTTCGGTGCCATCCACTTTGTCTGCACCTGGAACGCGCCACGGCTGCCGGGGCGGTTGCAAGAGGTGATCGTTTGGGCGCGCGCGCTCGAATTTGTTGCGTGGTTTTTTGTCTACGTCGCTGTGGTTCCGGTGATCGGCTATTTGCCCGCCACGCTGCTCTTCGCGGTGCTGCTGTCGATCCGAGCGGGATATCGGTCGGTGCGGATGTTGGGATCGGCGGCGGGGTTGGCGTTGGTGACGGTGGTTGTCTTCAAGGCCGGGCTGGGCGTGAAGCTGCCCGCCGGTGCGGTCTATCAGTATCTGCCGGACAGCATTCGGACCTTCGTCATGGTCAATTTCTAGGAGCACGTCATGGAGACGATTATTCAAGCTGTCGGCCTGCTGTTCACTTGGCCGGTCCTTTTCGCGCTTCTGGTCGGCTCGATCGGGGGTGTCGTGATCGGCGCCATCCCCGGGGTCGGGCCAGCGGTGGCAATTGCCATCTTGTTGCCTGCAACCTTTTCGATGGAGCCGCTTGTCGGTCTGACGCTGCTTCTCGGGATATATGGCTCTTCCATGTATGGCGGATCGCTGCCTGCAATCCTGATCAACACGCCGGGCACTGCGGTGAACGCGCTGACAACCTATGACGGCTACCCGATGACCAAACGGGGCGAGGCACTGCGTGCGCTTGGGCTGGCTTACGGTGCGTCCTTCTTTGGCGCGGTTCTGTCGATTTTGGTTTTGATCCTGATGTCGCCCGTCCTTGCCAAGATCGCACCCATGTTCGGCTCGCGCGAGATTTTTCTGGCGGCGCTTTTGGGTATCGTTCTGGTGATCATTGCGCACAAGGGGCAAATGGCTGCGGCAGGTATGCTGGCGGGCCTTGGTATCTTGCTGCAATCGGTCGGGATGGAGCCTGTCAACTTTACCATGCGCTATACCTTCGGTCTGAATTGGCTGACCTCGGGACTTGATCTGATTGTTGTCGTGCTTGGGCTCTTTGCCCTCAGTCAGGCCTTTCAGCTTATTGTCGAGCCTGACAGCGCACCAGATGCTCAGCCGGTGTCCGGGTCCATGTTCAAGGCCATGCGCGAGATATGGACCTACCGGCGCACGGCGGCGACAGGCGGCGGATTTGGCGTGCTGATGGGGATCATACCGGGGGTTGGCGAGTTTACCGCGCAGTTCCTCAGCTACACCGCCGCACGCAGGCGGTCCAAGGAGCCGGAAATGTTCGGGCGCGGCAGTCCCGAAGGTCTGGTTGCCTCTGAATCAGCGAACAACGCTGTGCCCGCCGCGGCGTTGATACCGCTGCTGGCGCTTGGCATTCCGGGCGAGGCGCTGACGGCCATGATGTTGTCGGTGTTCTATGTCCACAATGTCGTGCCTGGACCGGGGTTGTTTCAGAACCACCTTGATTTTGTCTATGCGCTGTACCTGTCCCTGCTCTTGCTCAATGTGATCGTGATCGTGTGGATGGTGGTTTCGTCAAACCTGTTGATCCGCATCATCCGCATACCCACGCGTTTTCTGGGCATGGCGATCCTGGTGCTTAGCTTTGTCGGCGTTTATTCGCTGCGCAACTCGGCGATGGACTGCATGATTGCAGCCGGCTTTGGCGTGTTCGGTCTGATGTTGAAACGGCTGAACCTGCCTACAGTGCCGATTATCCTCGGGATGGTGCTGGGTGGGATCATGGAGGTCAAACTGCGCGCTTCCATGGGCCGGATCGACAGTGTTCTTGATTTCGTCAATCGCCCGATAGCGGCCCTGCTGGTTCTCACCATTTTTGTGATCATCGCCCAAAGCATCCGGACGTCGGTCCGTGAACTGCGCGAGAGACACCAAGATTCCACCAATTCCCATCAATAAGGCCTGAATCAGGCCAATCACGAGGAGACATTTCATGCGTATCGGAATTCCGGATCAGGCCCCCGACGGCATCAGCCCAGACGTGACCGCGTTTCTCAAAGCCCCGCAAATGCTGATCAACGGGCAAAGTGTCGGGGGTGAAGGGGGCAGCTTTGACGTCTTCAACCCTGCTGACGGATCGGTTCTTGCCCAGGTCCCCTCGGGATCAGAGGCAGACGTGGACCGCGCGGTCTTGGCAGCCAAGGCTGCGATGGCCGGTGCCTGGGGCGGGATGTCCGGCGCAGAGCGCACAAGGCTGATGCTGAAGCTTGCCGATCTGATCGAAGAAAACGGAGAGGAACTGGCGCAGCTTGAAACGCTGGAAAACGGCAAGTCGATCATGCTGTCGCGCCTGGTCGAGGTGGCATCCTCGGCGGAATATCTGCGCTACATGGCGGGCTGGGCCACCAAGATCCGGGGGGAGACCTTTGACGTGTCGATCTCTGTGCCGCCCGGCACACGTTATACCGCCTATACCCGCAAGGAGCCGGTTGGCGTTGTCGCGGCAATCACGCCGTGGAACTTCCCGCTGAACATGTGTGTGTGGAAAGTGGCCCCTGCGCTGGCAGCGGGCTGTACCGTGGTGCTGAAACCGGCGGAAGAGACACCGCTTACCTCGCTGCGCTTTGCTGAACTGGCGCGCGAGGCGGGCTTTCCCGATGGGGTGGTCAACGTCATCACCGGTGACGGTGCAACGGGGGCCGCATTGGTGCGCCATCCCGGCGTGGACAAGATCACATTCACGGGTTCGACCGAGGTTGGCAAAAAGATCGGCACTCAAGCAATGCAGACCGTCAAGCCGGTGACGCTGGAGCTGGGTGGCAAGGCCCCGATGGTGTTCTTTGACGATATGGACCTGAACCTGCTGGGGCCTGCCACCGGCATCGGCATGTTCTTCAACTCGGGCCAGACCTGCTGCGCCGGTGCGCGCATCTATGTGCAGAAGGGCATCTATGAAGAGGCCGTTGCGACGCTCAAGGCGATTACATCTTCGCTTGCGATCGGAGAGGGCATGAATCCTGCCAACCAGATCAATCCGGTCGTGTCGGCCAAACACTTTGACCATGTGAACCGCATGATCACGCAGGGCATCGCAGACGGGGCGACACCGTTGCTGGACATCGCGGCCCCGAAGCAGGGGTATTACGTGGCACCCCAACTGTTCGCGGATGCCCGTTCAGATACGGCGATCATGCAGGATGAGGTCTTTGGCCCGGTGGCCACCATCACCCCCTTCGAGACCGAAGAAGAGGCCATCGCGATGGCCAATGATACGCGATACGGGCTTGGCGCGTCGCTGTGGACCCGCGACATCAATCGCGTGATGAAGCTGGTGCCGCAAGTGCAGGCCGGGACGGTCTGGGTCAACAGCCACAACATCCCCGACCAGAATATGCCTTTCGGCGGGTTCAAACAGTCGGGCATCGGGAGGGAGCACGGAACAGGCGCGTTGGACAACTACCTTGAGACCAAATCGGTCTGTGTTGCCTATACCTGACGCGGCTGGGGTCCCGTTCACCGAGATTGGGCGGGGCCTGAGACATCTTGGGCCTGAAGTGCAAGCCGCGCCGGATTGAATCCGGCGTGGTCGTGCGGCCCTACCAACCTGTCAGAGGTCGTGGACGCGAATTTTTTTGAGCATCGCCTGCATGACCTCGACACAAACGGCCAGTTGGGCCGGGTCAATGTCATCGGTCATGTTATGATAGTTCCGGTTGATGACCGGCGCTGTTTCCTTAAGCTTTTTGCGGCCCTTGGCGGTCAACGAAACGCGGCGCACACGCTGGTCTGTCGCGTCAATTTCACGCTGCGCCATGCCGGCGGTGACAAGCTGTTCGACCAACCTGCTAACTGTGGATTGTTCTGTCACAGAGAGCACGGATAATTCGTTTACGGTAAGCTGCTTATACGCGCCAAGGCATGCCAAGATCCGCATCGTCGCGCCCTGGACGCCAATGTCCTTTAGGTCGGCATCTTGCTTGACTTGCCAACGATTGGTCAGCCGCGTGATGAGATAGGGCAGATACTGGGACAGCTGTTCCGGCGTCTTGAACGGGAATTTTACGTCCTCAAGGTTCTCAGTCATGATCGGTTGGAACCTTGTCGCTTGGTTTCTTGATGATTGATTTGAGCATCGAAGTCGTTTTCGCAAGGCTATCGGCGTCTAGATGCAAGAAGCACTTTGCAAGGACATCGGCGTGAACCTTGGCCGCTTCCTGGAAACGCTGTCGACCTGCCGGTGTCAATATGGCGACAAAGGACCGCCTGTCGTCGGCTGACATCGACTTGTCCACCAGCTCGTCCTTACGCAGCCTGTTGACCAGACCGGAAACATTACCGTTGCTGACCTTTAGCCTGGCAGAAAGCTCGCCCATGCTCAGACCATCCGGGTAGCGTTCCAATTGTGCAAGGACATCGAATTTCGAAATGCTGATACCCGTCCGCTCTTTGAGCTGTCGATTCAACTCGGGATAGACGACGTTGTAGACGTCCAGCACGCTGAGCCAGAGCCGTGTTTCGTCCTTGCGAAAATCTGAAGTATCCGGAGACGGATCACGGGCCATCATCGATCTATCTGCATTCCCATAATTTCACATACTAGGCATTATCCGAGAACACGAACCGGTTCAATGCATCTCGCAGGTCAGCGGGAATCTCGATCGAAGAGTGCTTATCAAGATTGGTGGTCACGGTCGTAAAGAGCCCGCGCAACGCCTCGGTGTCGCCCAGCATCGCGTTCAGCTCAAGCGCGTATGACTTGCTACCGATTTTGGAAACCCGGATGAAATACTCGACTTCCTGACCCATTTTAACCGGCGAAAAGAAGTCTGCATGTGCGTTGACATAGCCCAAACCGATGCGGCGGGGGCCAAGAAAATCATAGTAGGACAGGTTCAGGCAATCGCAGAACCATGCTTCGATGGCATGGTTGAACACATTGAAAAACTCTGGCGTATAGACGATGCCCGCAGGGTCACATTGGCCGTGGCGGAATATGTGCTTGTAGCTCCAGTTCGGGAACGGGATATCCGACCGATTGACAGGTCGCGGGAAAGACGCCGGTTTACTGATTTCATTCATGTGCTCGCAAAACTCTCAATTGTCATGATCGTGCCGTCCAGATCCTTGGTGGACGCATCCTTGATTGCAGAGGTCAAAAGGCGTTGCGCCCATTCCGCTGCGTCATCACGCCCGGCGATGGACTTTGTCGCCTGCATCACCTTTTCAAATTTGGAATGGCCTCGGACGTGTGTGTCCGAATAACCTTTGATCAAACGGCGGAAAGTGAGCATCGCGACCCCCAGATCATAGTTGTGCTTCAAGGCCTGCGAGGCGTCGGCCAGCCATGCGTCGCGGTGTGCGGTTTCTGTCTTGTGGCGCAGGGACATGCGGCGCATTCCCTTCAGGGCGCCAACGAAATGCAGCGGAACAAACCCGGTCAAGCGGTAGGTCTGAACGCGGCGGCCCTTGTTGATGCGACGGTCGAGCCAGGCATAGAGGGACTTGCGCGATTTCAGCCAGTTCGCCAGCCCGACCGGCAGGGTTGATGCAACTTCTTCCATGCGAGGGTGCATGAATTCGGTGGTGTTTAGGACCTGGCCCTCCCTCAGACCGACCTCGTCGGCAACCCGTTGACGCCGCGCGCTTTGTGTTTTGATGCGTGCGACGCGGATGACGTCATCATAGGCCATTGCATTCGCAAGGTATTTGGCGGCTGTCGTGGTGAATCCAAAGCCATGTTGGGCACCATCCGCATTGCGGTCCCGCTGGCAGAGATCGCGCAGGATATCCAAGTATTCGTCGCCATAAGCGGCATCCTGAAAATCGACAACCTTTTGCAGCCCCAGGTAGGCCATTTGATGTGCCTGCTGGGGAAGCTCTGCACGGATACGCGCCAGCAGGGCATTTGCCCGCTTGTCACGCAGCCTGTCAGGCAGTGCGACAACAGCAGTTTCTGCGTCAGGTGTATCCGATTGCTCCGCGCCGTTCGTGGTCCGATCAAAGGCGGCATCAAAGGCGCGGATGCTGGCGTCGATGCCTTTGCCGCCCTTGCGGATCACGGCATAGTAGGCGTCCCGTTCGAAGGGCAGGGTGCCCGAGGCCGCAAGGCTGCCAAACAGGGCGGACGAGATGACAGAGCCATTTTTGACCGCCAGCGCATTCATGTCGAAGACAATCTCTTGTTTGGCAACGACGCCGATTGCATCGGTCACGGCGCTGCTGTCGGCGATGCTGTCACCGGGGGCCATCTTTTCGCTGATCGCCAAAGACCGATGGTTTGATGCGATCAGTGTGGTCCGGTCTGGCGTCACGATCCCGCGCAGGATCGACCGGCCCGCTTCCATGAATTCCGATGCGATCACCACATCGACATCGCCGGGCGTTGGCATCTGCGCCAACACCGGCTTTTGCCCGCTTTCGCCTGGGCGCATCATCTCAAGGTAATAGATGGTGGCGCCGGTGCGTTGGGCCACACCGGGGACCGAGGTGGATTGCGCCACCCAACCGTGCGTTTCCGCAAGATCCACGATCCAGCCGGTCAGCACGCCGCCGCCCTGACCGCCCATTGCAACGATGGCAATGGAGATCGGGCGCTCTGTCGCGGGTCCGGTGGGCTTCAGACCCAGTTTGACGGTGTCATCTTTCATATGCCTATACCTCGAAGCTGACCGCGCGCTTTTCGCGGCGGTCTTGCAGGTAGCGGATCACGGAGCCGGAGAGATTGGCCCTGAACCTGTCCCAACCTGTCGGGTTATGGGTGACCTCGGCGCGGAAGAAGGAGGGGCAGAGCACGGCTGCATCCGCAACTTCGCCGCAGTTGCCGCAGGCGACGCAGGTGTCGTCAATCGAGGCGACCGGATCGTCGCGCAGCGGATCGTCCAGTTCCTTGATCGACAGCGACGGGCAGCCCGACAGCCGCATGCAGGCGTGATCGCCGGTGCAGACATCTTCGTCGACGCCGAATTTCTCTTTCACCACCCGTTTGCCACCGCTGATTGCCTTGGCCACTTTCGGTTTCTCGCGGCGCTGCTTGTTCAGCATGCATTCCGACGACGCCACGATGATCTTTGGGCCTTCGGCATCGGTGGTCAGCGCCTCGTTCAGCACATCGCGCATGCGGGTCACGTCATAGGTGTGATCCACCTGGCGGACCCAGGTTGCCCCGATCCCCTTGACCGCGTCCACGATCGAGTTGTTGGTCTTGCGGCGCTTGTTGTGCGCGCGCGATGACAGGATGTCCTGACCGCCGGTGGCGGAGGAATAGAAGTTGTCGACAATGACAAAGACGCCATCATGCTTGTTGAACACAGCATTGCCGATGCCGCTGGTCAGCCCGTTGTGCCAGAACCCGCCGTCGCCCATGATCGAGATCGAGCGCTTGGCGCCCTTGACGTTGAAGGCTGCCGCCGAAGCGGGACCAAGGCCAAAGCCCATGGTGGTGGCGCCCAGGTTGAAGGGCGGCAGGATCGAGAACAGGTGACAACCGATGTCAGCCGAGACATGGTGGGTGCCGGTTTCCTCGAACACCATTTTCATCGCGGCAAAGATGGGTCGTTCGGGGCAGCCGGTGCACAGTCCGGGTGGGCGGGCCGGTACGGTTTCTGCCAGCCTTTCAATCACGGGGTTGCGCAGAATCGGGACAGGATCGGGGACCGGTGCGCGGTTGCCAAGCTGTTTGGGTTCATGATCCTCAAGAAAGCGGCCAATCCCTTCGGTCAGGACCGCTGCTGTATAGTCCCCGCCCATCGGCAGGTAATCCTTGCCATGGACAGCCGTCGGGCTTTTGGTGCGCGCCAGAACGGTCGAGATGGATTGTTCGATGTACTCGGGCTGGCCTTCTTCAATCATCAGGACGGCATCAAGGCCTTCGCAGAAGGCATCGACTTCGGATTTGATTGTCGGGTAGGCCACGTTCATCACATAGATCGGCACCTTCGAATTGCCGTAGGCATCGCACAGCCCAAGGAATTGAAGCGCGCGGATCGTGCTGTTGTACATGCCGCCGACGACGATCAGCCCGGTCTTGCCGGTCTTATCCCTGCCGGTGGGGCCAAAGAACTCATTCAACTTCTGGTCGCGGATAAAGTCGATGGCAGCGGGCATCCGCACCTTGATCTTTTCGACCTCATGCTCATAGGCGGCTGGCGGCAGAACGATGCGGCCCAGATCGCGCTCCGGGTTGTTCATGGCGTCACGCAGGGTGAACTCAGGCCGCTTGTTGTCCTTGCATTCAAATTCGCCTGTCATGTGACAGGACCTGACCCGCACCTGCAGCATGACCGGTGTGTTAGAGGCTTCCGACAGCTGGAAACCCTTTTCGATCAGGTTGACCATACAAGCCTGATCGGGACGCGGGTCCAGCAACCACATCTGCGATTTCATCGCAAAGGCATGGGTGCGTTCCTGCATGATCGACGACCCTTCGCCGTAGTCTTCGCCCACGATCACCATCGCGCCGCCGGTGACGCCGCCGGATGCAAGGTTTGACAGGGCGTCGGAGGCAACGTTGGTGCCGACGGTGGATTTCCACGCGACAGCACCGCGCAGGGGATACATGACAGAAGCCGACAGCATCGCGCCTGCCGTTGCTTCACTGGCAGAGCTTTGAAAGACGACACCAAGGTCGTCCAGAATGTCATTGGCGTCTGCCAACACATCCATCAGATGCGAAATCGGCGATCCCTGATAGCCGCCGACATAGGCAACACCGGATTGCAGCAGGGCTTTGGTGATCGCGAGAATGCCTTCGCCGCGGAACAGGTCGCCCTCTCCCAGTTTCAGGTCTTCGACTTCTTTCGCAAAGGATCGTTCTGCCATCATCGTCTCCCAAAAAAAGTATGGTAATGAATAGATTTATATGTAAAATAAGTCAACGATCAGTTTGATGCTTGATGAGAATAAATCTGAGATGAAACAAAAAACAGATCAAAATCATATGGATATAGGAACCAGTGTCCCTTCGGTGTCCGCAGGTGTCGCACGGTCGCTCAGGGGCGACTCACCAACGCAAGTGAGTCGCGATACCTGTCCGTTTGTGCGGGCCGCGTGCACGCCGACCGCGCCTGACCGTTCTATCCCCGGGTCTGATTTTCGTGCTTTTTCGCATGTCGGCTCAATCAATTCTGGAAGGTGAAGACGAATATGTTGCCATTGAATGACTTTCCCAAGTTCACAGCTGCGGCGGTTCAGGCAAGCCCTGTGTTTCTGGACGCAGGGAAGACCGTTGAAAAAGCTGTGAGCCTGATAACAGAAGCCGCCGGTAACGGCGCGCGCCTTGTGGTTTTTCCAGAGGTGTTCATCCCCGGCTACCCCTATTGGAACTGGATCACGGATCCGGTGACAGGCAGTGCCTGGTTTGAAAAACTTGTGCGGGCCTCGGTCTTTGCCGATGGTCCCGAGATTTCAAAGGTTCAGGCGGCAGCCAAGGCCAACGACTGTTATGTCGTGATGGCCTTGAACGAACGTAGCCCCGTATCATTGGGAGCGCTCTACAACACATTGCTGTTCATCGGCCCCGACGGCGAAGTTCTGGGCAAACACCGCAAGCTTGTGCCCACCTGGGCAGAAAAGCTGACCTGGACAGGCGGGGACGGGTCCAGTCTCAAGGTTTATGACACCGAAGTGGGTCCCTTGGGCGGGCTTGCCTGTGGCGAGAACACGAACACGCTGGCGCGGTTTACCTTGCTGGCGCAGGGCGAGCTTGTTCACACCGCCAGCTATATTTCACTGCCGGTGGCGCCAAAAGATTACGACATGGCCGAGGCGATCAAGCTGCGCAGCATGTCGCACAGCTTTGAAGGCAAGGTCTTTACGGTGACGGCCACGTCGACGGTTTCGGACCAGATCATCACCGCGATGGAAGAGATCCGACCGGACGCGCGCGATATGCTGGAGCGCAAATCCAGTGCCTATTCCGGGATCATCGGCCCGGACGGGCGCGAGGTTGTCCCCGGCCTGATCGACGACGAAGGCATCGTTTATGCCGAGATCGACTTGGCCAAATGCATACAGCCAAAGCAGATGCATGACATCATCGGCCACTATAACCGGTTCGATATTTTCGACCTGCGGGTCAATCAGGTGCCGCAGGCTGCCGTGAACTTGAGGACCGGTCCGGCCCCTGCGCCGGACCTGAGCGCTGTGCCGATGCCGGACGACAGCGAATAACCGAAATGCGATCAAGACTGGAGGAAACCATGACCGATACTGCCGATAAAGACGACGTTCTGGGCCGCGCACGGGTGCGCGACACGCCGGAATTGGAAGCCTATTACAAAGATCTGGCAAAGCAGGACACCGGCGCACTTTGGACTGTCGCCAACTCGATCGAGCCCTGGGAGCCGACGCCGACGTCCGATCCCGTGTTGTGGCGCTGGGACGACCTGCGCCCGCAGGTTCTGCGCGCCATCGATCTGGTACGCCCCGAGGATGCAGGCCGACGTGTTGTCTATCTGCGCAACCCAAAACGTCAGGATGTCAGTGCCGCATGCGGTTGGCTGTTCTCGGGCATCCAGACGATGAAGGCGGGCGAGCGCGCCGGGGCACATCGCCACGCGGCCTCGGCCCTGCGGTTCATCATGGAAGGCACCGGAGCCTATACGATTGTCGAAGGCCACAAGATGAGCCTTGGCGCGAAGGATTTCGTGCTGACGCCTAACGGCACATGGCACGAGCACGGGATCGAAGAAGACGGCAGCACCTGTCTGTGGCAGGACGGACTGGACATTCCGCTGACCAACGCGCTTGAGGCGAACTTCTACCAAGTGCATCCAGACGATTACCAGGTCAGCAACCTGCCGCTGGACGACAGTCCGGCGACATACGGCGCACCGGCGCTGATGCCCGAGTTGGACAAGTGGGACCAATCCTATTCGCCGCTGCTGAAATTCCGCTGGGACCAGACCTATGAGGCGCTGCAAAACTACGCACGCGTCACTGACGGTTCGCCCCATGACGGGGTGATCATGCGCTATATCAACCCCAAAACCGGCGCTGATCCGATGCTGACCATGGGCGCGAACATGCAGCTTTTGCGCCCGTCCGAACACACCAAGGCGCATCGCCACACCGGCAACATCATCTATCAGGTGGCCAAGGGCGAAGGCTATTCCGTGATCAACGGAAAGCGGTTCGACTGGAAAGAAAAAGACATCTTCTGCGTGCCGCCATGGATGTGGCACGAGCATTGCAACACGCAAAGCGGTGACGATGCCTGCCTGTTCTCGTTCCATGACCTGCCGACCATGCGAAAGCTCGGCTTCTACGCGGAACAGGCTTTGGAAGACAACGGCGGCCATCAGGTCGTCAGCGGATAAATACAGGATACCAAATATGAAACTCGTTACCTATCGCGACGGCGTCGCAGGCGAAGGCCGTCTTGGCGTCGTGCAGGACGGCCTTGTCATTGACGTTGAATATCTGGGCGAAGCTGTTGGCGCGGCGCTGCCCGCTGACATGCTGACCTTGATCGACCTTGGCCCTGATGCGCTTCGGGCGATCAAGCAGGCCCTGTCGGATACGGCAGATGCCCGGCCCGCAGGGATTGCCGTGCCAGAGGAAAACGTGCGCCTGCTGGCGCCGATCCCGCGCCCGCGCAAGAACATCTTTGGCATCGGTCTGAACTATGTCGAACATGTCGCGGAAAGCGCCAAGTCGCTGGACACGTCCAAGGACCTGCCCACGAAGCCGGTGGTCTTTTCCAAGCCACCAACCAGCGTGATCGCCACGGGCGAGCCGATCCAGCACAACGCGTCGATGACGCAAATGCTGGACTGGGAGGTGGAACTGGCGGTGATCATCGGCAAGCGTGCAACGCGGATTTCCAAGGATGACGCGATGAGCCATGTGTTCGGCTATTCGGTGATTAACGATGTCTCGGCTCGCGACAACCGCCGCGCGGGGCAGTGGATTTTCTCGAAAGGGCAGGACAGCTATTGCCCCTTTGGTCCGGCTATCGTGACTGCGGAGGATATTGCGGACCCGCATGACCTGACGCTTTGGCTGAAGAAGAACGGCGAGGAAAAGCAGCGGTCCAACACCAAGCATCTGCTGTTCGATATCCCGACGCTGATTGCCGATATCTCCTCCGGCATCACGCTGGAGCCCGGCGACATCATCGCCACCGGCACCCCGGCAGGCGTTGGCGCGGGGCGCGATCCGCAGGAGTGGATGTGGCCCGGAGACGTGATTGAATGTGGTGTCGATGGCATCGGCGTGCTGCGCAATCCTGTCGTGAAAATCGGGAACTGACATGGAAAACATGCACCAGACCCTGAAGATCGGGCAGATCGTTCCGTCGTCTAACCTGACGATGGAACGCGAGATCCCGGCGATGCTGCGGTCGCGTGAAACCCTCTATCCTGAGCGGTTCTCCTTCCACTCCAGCCGGATGCGGATGAAGAAGGTGACCAAGGAAGAGCTGGCCGCGATGGACAAGGACAGCGACCGTTGTGCGCTGGAGCTGAGCGATGCGGCGGTCGATGTGATGGGCTATGCCTGTCTGGTCGCGATCATGTCGATGGGGCGGGGATATCACCGCGAAAGCCAGAAGCGCCTGCATCAGGTGACCGTGGACAACGGCCACCCCGCGCCGGTTGTCAGCTCTGCCGGGGCGCTGGTTGACGGATTGCACCTGATGGGGGCCAAGCGGGTTTCGATCGTGACGCCCTACATGCGCCCGCTGACCGATATGGTCGCCGATTACATCACGGCGGAAGGGATCGAGGTGACCGACAGTATCGCGCTTGAGATTCCCGACAACCTTGAGGTTGCCGCGCAGGATCCGATGAACCTGACCGAGATCTACAAACGTGCGAACCTAAAGAACATAGACGCGCTTGTGCTATCCGCCTGTGTTCAGATGCCATCGTTGGCCGCAATCCAGAAGGTCGAGGATGAATGCGGGATTCCCGTGGTGTCGGCCGCCGTGGCGACAACGCACCAGATGCTGACAAAGCTGAACCTCAAACCGCATGTGCCGGGTTGTGGGGCGCTGTTGTCGGGGAAGTATCTGTAAATACCGATGATCGAACGCGGCCTTGCCAAAACCTTGGCAGGCCGTGTTCGACAATGACAATGCTGACCCAAAAAGGGCAGGGGTCAGCGTTTGATCTTGTAGCCCGTGGTTTCCAGATCCCACATATCCGGCACGATCCCTTCCTCGCGCAGCACGACCTTCTTGATCTTGCCGTTCTCGGTCAGGGGCATCGCGTCCATCAATCGGACGTAGCGGGGAACTGCGAAATGGGCGAGACGCGTTTCCAAGAACTGGATCAGCTCCAACGGCGGCAAAGACTGCCGATCTTTCAGCTGTATGGCCGTCGCAACCTCATCTTCGCCAAGCTCCGAAGGCACGGGATAGACAGCGCAGGCCTCTATCGCGTCATGGGTCATGATGGCCTGTTCGACCTCCCATGACGATACATTCTCGCCCCGCCTGCGGATCGCATCCTTCATCCGGTCGATGAAACTGAAATAGCCGTCCGGATGCCGCACCACCCGGTCGCCGGAGTGGAACCACAGGTTGGTCCAGGCCTCGACCGTCTTTTCCGGCATGCCGAAATATCCCGAAGCAAAGGAATGCGGTTCCGTGGGTCGCAGCAGAAGTTCACCGGCGGTGCCGTCAGGGACCGGCATGTCGTGTTCATCGGCCACGATGGCCTCGGCCCCCTTGGCCAGCTTGCCCATGCTGCCGGGTTGGACCGATGGGTAACGGTTGTAGAAAAGGAAATTGGTTTCGGTCGAGGCATAGCCATCAACCAGCGGGATGCCGAACCGGTGATAGAACGGGTCTTGCAGCCGTGCCGGAACCCCGCCGCCCAGGGCGGTACGGATTGAATGCTTGCGATCCTCGGGCCGCGCGGGTTGAGCCATAAGGATAGCAGCCATGGCACCCAGTAAATAGGTCACCGTGGCCCCGCATTCTGCGGCAGTCTTCCAATAGCCGGAGGCCGAGAATTTTGGCACCAGCACATATTCGCATCCGACCAACAGTGCCTGATAAAAGGCGTTGAGGGCATTGGTGTGAAAGACCGGAAGCGCGGTCATCAGCACATCGCCCTCACGCACATCCAGTGCACGGGCCGAATAGATGCCCCACCAGAAGAACTGTGCCTGTGGACAGCAGACGCCTTTCGAAGGGCCTGTCGTGCCAGACGTGTAAAGAATTGCCGCGATATCGCCCGGCCCCGCCGCAGAAGTGTCCAAAGGCGCAATCTTTTTGGGTGAACCGTTTGTCTGAATTCCGTCGGCCGTGATGGGCCAGAGCAGCGGCGGCCGCTGCGCAACCTCGCCAAGATCGTCGTAGGCGGGCTGAAACTGGTCTTCCACGATCAGAAGTTTGGGCCGGGCGTTTGCAAGAACATGGGCAAGCTGCGCGCCGCGAAAGGCGGTGTTGACGGGGGTGGCAATGGCCCCGATCCAGGTGGTCCCCAGATAGGCCTGAAGGAATTCGGCCCGGTTGCTGCAATGGATCAGCACGCGGTCCCCCGCGCCGATCCCCATCGCAGCAAGCCGTGTGCCCCATAGCTGTGCGACCTCGGCGGTCTCGGCAAACGTCCACTTGACGCCTCCGCAGGTCACAAACGGCCGGTCACCATAGCGACCCGCCTGCCGTTGCAGCATTGTCCGCAAGGTACGATGCTGTGGCGCAAATCGGGCCACGATTCCGTCATAGCGATCATCATCGACGGGATGCGAGACGGACGGTGTTCCTTCTGACATTGACTGCGGTCCTATTTGATCAGGTTGGGAAGCCAGGTGGCAACCGAAGGCACGAAAATCAAAAGCGCGAGCACTGCCAGTTCGATCAGGATGAAGGGCAAAGCCGAGTTTATGATCTGGCCGATCGTAATGCCGTCCGGTGCGACGCCCCGCATGACGAAAAGCAGTAGCCCGAAGGGCGGTGTCAACAGTCCGATCTCCATCGTGATAAGGATCAGCACCATAAGCCATATCGGATCAATCCCGTAGATCGCCTGAAGCGAGGTCGGCCCTAGCAGGAAGAACGGCAAGGTGAGCAGCAACATGCTGACCTGATCCATGAAGGCCCCGAGAAACAGCAGGATCAGGATCATGAACAGCACCACCGACATCGGCGACAGATCCAGGGCAGTAAGCGCCTGAAGCAATCCCTGCGTTGCACCTGAGACTGCCATTGCCTGGGTGAACACCAGTGACCCGGCGATGATGAAAATGATCATGGTGTTGACCTTGGCCGTTTCCATCAGCGCCTTGCCAATCTCGGCCCAGCCGAAATCAGCACCTTCAATGCCGGTAATCGTGATCTTGTTCTTGAACAGCCGGAAGAACAGGCAAGCGCCAAGGGCTGCGAGGCAACCCATTGCAGCGGCTTCGGTCGGTGATGCCCAGTTCGTAAAGATGCTGCCAACAACGACAACAAAGATGCTGAACAGGGGCAGGATGTAGACAAGGGTCGGCAATAGGCGGTTCAGCATACGCAGCCAGCGGCCTTCGTATGTTCTGGTCCAGATGGTGCCGCGTCGGGTGTTGACCGCGATGGTCAGCGGTCGGTCAAGGTAGCTGGTGTCCGGGTCATATGCCGGTGCCAGATCCGGATTGAGCGTGCATCGGATGATCACGTAGGCAAAAAAGCTCAACGCCATCAGGAAACCGGGGATAATACCGGCCACCAGAAGCAGGGCCACGGATTTCTGCGCAATGCTTGCCAGCAGCACCGCAAGCGAAGAGGGCGGGATCAGCATGGCGATGCCACCCACAGCCATGATCGGCCCCATTGCGATGGCAGGTTTGTAACCGCGTCTGAGCATGTCCGGCAAAAGGACTTTGCCAAGGATCGCGGTGTTCGCCACGGTCGAGCCGGACAATGACGAAAACACGGTACCGCCAACGATAGACACGATGGCAAGCCGCCCCGGCACGCGCGCGATCATACGCTCGATCGCGCCGATTGCTTTGAAGGCAACGCCGGTCTCAAGCAGGATTTCCCCCATCAAGAGGAATAAGGCGATGGTTGCGAGGGAATAGGATATGGCCTCGTGGAATTCCATCGGCATGCTTTGAAGCGACAAGGCCGCAATCGTCCAGTCGCCCATGGTCGCAAGGCCACCGATGAACAGGGCGGTGCCGAAGATGTTGGCGGCCATAAAGGCAAAGGCAACCGGCAGGCCGAGGAACAGAAAGAAACAGACGATCCCCAGCAGCAGGATAAGGGCAGTGTACCATTCCATCATCAAAATCCTATGTCTGTAGAGACTTTATGGTCGGGCCGTCCTGCACGCCGAAAGCGGAACAGGAATTCGATCGCAAGCATGATGAACGACACCGTGAAAACGGCGAGTACGATCCAGTTGGGGACTTGCAGGTCCTTGTCGGGCAATGACCCGAAGGCATAACTGCTGAGCGTGCCGTTGGCCCCGAAATACGCCATGCCAAGGCACAGCAATGCGCCGAACAGATCAATCATGCGCTCGACCCTGGCGCTGAGGTTGGCGGGAAGTGCTGTCAGAATAATGTCAACGCGCACATGGGCCCCCTTGTACAGAACCCATGCTGCCGACAGGAAAACGCCGGCATAAAGGCCGTATTCAGCGCCTTCGTTCAACCATTCCAGGCCGCGCCAGCCCAGTTTGCGCGAGAAAAAATCGAAAGGGACAAGGATCGCGAAAAGCCCGATCGATCCGGCCACGCAGACCGCGAGGAAAAGGTTGAATTTCTCGAAGAGAGTTTCGAATTTGTCGATAAGCGAGGCCATGAACGTCTCCGGCTTGTGCTGCAAACAAAGCCGACAGACCATCAAGCGACGGCCTGCCGGAATTTTCATCTGTTTTGATCACTGAGAGTTTGTGAACAGCTCTTTCAGCTTTGGCCCTGTCTCGGGGTTTTGTTCGATGAACTCGTCCCAAGCGGTATCACGCGCCATGCTGACCCACTTTTCGGCCTCTGCACCTTCAAGTGTGATGGTCTCGATGCCTTGTTCTTCAAGCATCTTGAACGTTTCCGCGTCCAACTGCTTGGCATAATCGCCGGACCCTTCCATGCGCGTCTCGGATCCGATCACAACGTCATTGAGAATTGCGCGGGCCTCGTCGCTCAGTGAATTCCACTTGTCCAGGTTCGCAACAGTATGAATGGACGCGCGGTAGACGCCGGGTTCGACACGATACTTGGTCACCGGATACCAGGAGGGGGAAATCCCCCGCACGGACCAGCCGTAGCCGTCAACTGCACCGCTTTCCATCAGCGTATAGACCTCGGGCATGGAAGACCGCTGAACTGTCGCACCCAAAGCCTTGAAAAAGGCCGTATAGACAGGCGAAACGCGCAGGTTCAGACCGGTCAGGTCGGCTTTGTCGATGGCCTTGCCTTCGCCGAGAAACAGGTTGAACGCGCCGTCATCATGGTGGCGTCCTACGAATTTGACGTTCTTCTTGCCTGCAATCTCTTGAAAATAGTCGACCCCGCCGTTTTCACGCAGTTCGGCAAATGTTTTTTCCTGAAGCCGCAAAACGGGTGCTTCTGGAATAAGGTTGCCAAAGAACGCCTCGGGACAGCCGGCGATGTCATAGGCCCCTTGCGCCATACGCTCGACCACCTGAAACGGGCTGCCGATGGCGGGTGCGCCACCCAGAAGGTTGATCTGAACAACCCCTTTTCCCTTTTCATTGATCTCCGTCACCAGCTTTTCGAAGGGCACGCCGGGAGGTGCGCCGATTGGAAAGCAGCTCACGCCGCGCAAAGTCACCTCTTCGGCGGCCAGCGGCGCGGCAAGGAATGTGCCCGTCGCAATGATCGCGGCAAGCCCTTTCAAAAGCACTGTTTTGGTCTTCATCATTATTTCTCCCTTTGGGTGAAGGTTTTGAAACGCCGTCTGTGCTGCCATTGCTGTCCTCCGCATGAAATCATGCTGTCTGGACGCGGCATTTTTGCATTCTTCGGGCGAATCCTTCTTCTCCGATAATGACTGCATTAAAGTATTTTACAAGTAAAAATATTTTTATGCATATTCTAAAAGGGCGGGAATAATTGCTAATAATTTGAGCGATTTGTTCGTAAGAGTGCGTCTTGAACAGGCTGTTGCCGGGTTACTCCGCCCAAGCCATTGCCCGGCCAAAAGTATCCAGACGAAAGGAGACGCTCGTGCGACATCCTATTCCTGCGCCCTCTTCGAGGAAGGCGATCATCGACGGTCCACAGTCCAGGATCACCAGGCCGATCCTGATCGGCAGGCGTTCCCTGAAATACGGATTCGTGGTTGCGCGGATCGTCGTTTCGCTTGCGATCCGTCCCCCCGGCGGGGCGTCCTTCAGCGAAAGATCGGTCGACAGGCACGACGGGCAAACATCATGTGCCGGATACAAGAACTGCCCGCAGTCCTGACATCTTTGCAATGCAAACCGCCCCTCTGCCGCAACCACGTCAAACAGCGCCCCGCTGGTCGAAGGCGGGTAGGGGGGCTGTGCCTTGTCCTGATCTGTCTTGCGGTCCATCACGCGCTGTCTCCTGACAATATGACGGCACAGGATGACAGACCTTTGGTATAGGTCATCATGCCAAAACCGGACACCAGCGCGAGGTTCGCGCGGTCGACCTGTGTGTCGCCGGCCGTACCCAGAACCTGACGAACCGCTTCTGTCAGTCCAAGATAGGAACCGCCTGCACCAGCCTGCCCGCAGGACAGTTGGCCGCCGGATGTGTTGTGTGGAAAGTCGCCTTCGATCCGCAGATCATGGCTGCGGACAAACTCTGCGCCTTCACCTTTTTTGCAAAAGCCCAGGTCTTCCATCTGCATCATGCAGATCACCGGATAGTCGTCATATGTCTGCACCACGTCGATATCGTCGGGCCTGACACCTGCCATACTGTAAAGCTCGTCTGCATCTTCCACCCAGCCACCGGATGTCTGCATGAGATCAATCGACCGCGCGTTGTGACGTTCGATGCTGCTGCGCAGTTTGGCACCGGCAATGCCGCAGGCACGGGCCGTATCCTGCCGCATGACCAGCACCGCCTCGGCTCCGGCACACGGCATCACGCAGTCGAACAGGTGGATTGGATCAGCGATTGAACGCGCGTTCATATACTGATCAATCGTCAGCGGCTCTTTCATCAGGGCATTGGGGTTCTTCAGGGCATTCGACCGCTGTGCCACGGCAATGCGCCCTAGATCCTCGCGGCTGACATTGAATTTCTCCATGTAGTTCCGGGCGATCAGGGCAAAGCTGGCATTGGTGCCACCCGCCCCATAAGGATAAACCGCATCCTGCGAAAATCGCGAAAAATTGGCCAATGTGTTCCCGAAGGATCCGCGCTGGTTCGTATCTGCACCGATGCAGGCAACGACATCGCAATCACCGGACTGAACAGCGCGCGCAGCGCGCCGGATTCCGGTGATCCCACTGGCACCGCCAAGCGGCACATGGTCCAGCCAACGAACGCTCAGACCTAGATGTTCGGCCAGGCCAATCGCGGTATCGGGGGCCGCGGTGAAACTGGAAAGGCAAAAGCCATCAATGTCGCGTGCGGCAATGCCCGATCCATCCACCAACGCCCGCAAGGCCCGCCCGATCCACCAATGTGCAGTTTGGTCGCTGAACCTGACATAGGGAAGACTGACAGGTGTGGTGACTACCACGTCGTCATAGGGTTGGCGGTCGGTGCTGAACTTTCCCATAAGGTCGGCCCTTTCGTTGTGGTGCGCCGTCATATCCGGAACAGCGCAGTCTTGGGCGAATCAGCTCAGGTCCGGTTACGCGGAAAGGCCACCAAGGCTGGTGCCGCCACAGACATAAAGCACCTGACCCGTCACAAAGCCGGCCTTGTCGTCCAGGAAAAACCCGGCGGCGTTAGCAATGTCTTGGGGTGTGCCAATGCGCCGAACCGGCACGCCATCGGCGATTTTCGCCTGCAATTCGCCATCCTTGGGCACAATGCCCCAGAAATTTTCGGTCAGGACCGGACCCGGCGCAATGACGTTGACTGTGATCCCCTTGGGGGCCAGCTCAAGCGCCCAAGTGCGCATCATGCCGTGCACGCCGGCCTTGGTCGCGGAGTAGGCGGACCGGGTGGGCATCCCCATCGAGGCACGCGATGTTATGAACAGAACCCGACCGAACCCGCGTTCTGTCATGCCAGGCAGGACAGCTTGCGTGAGCGTCATGGGGGCGGCCAGATGCAACTGCGCCAGCTTCAGCACGTCGGCGGGGTCGGCGTCGGGCAGCAAGCTGGGCAAGATCGCACCTGCGTTATGAACCACCGCATCAATCGCATGATCGGCAGCAATCCGTGCGGCCACTTTTGCGGTGGCCGTCGGATCGGTCAGATCGACTGTATATCCGAACAAATTGTCTTTCTCTGGGGCTGGCATTTCCAACCCCAGAGACACAACCCTTTCACCCCGTGCAAGCAGCAGGTCGCCAATGGCGGCCCCAATGCCAGAGTTCCCGCCGGTGATCAGGGTTGTTTTCACGCGTTTTTCCCTTCGACCATTGCGACCACGCGCAACGGACTGCCCGAACCGCCTTCGATCTTGAGCGGGCAGGCGACGATAAGCGCGCCGAAGGTCGGCAGTTTATCCAGATTGGTCAGACATTGCAGGCCGAACCTGCCGTTGCCGTGCAGGATCGAGTGAGCAGGAAGGGGCGGATTGAATGTGAATGCCTGCCCGGCATCGGTGCCGACCGTCTCGACCGCCAAGCCGACGCAGTTGCGGTCGTGGACCAGAAACTCGACAGCTTCCGCATTCGGTCCCGGCGAATGGGCGCCGTCTTCGAGCAGGTTCAGATACTCTGGTGTGCCGACACGTTTGTACCAATCCGTGCGCAAGGCGATCCAGTGATTGGGCGGGATGGCGCCGTTTTCTGCTTCCCATTTTTCGAGGAATTCGCGCGTCAGGACAAAATCGGCATCGGCCGCAGATTCAGCCGAGATGTCAATCACCACGGCAGGTGCGACGAAGTCCTGCGCCGGGATGGCATCGACCGTATTCGATGGCAGATCCTTGCCCGTTACCCAATGCGCGGGAGCATCGAAATGCGTGCCGGTGTGCTCGTTCATCGAGATGTTGTTCCAGTACCAGGCCGGTCCATTCTCGTCATAACGGGACAGTTTTTCCATACGGAATGGGGCGCATTGTCCGAACTCTGCCGGCAGCACGATAACCGGGAAATCCGGGCTGAGCGTGTTGGTCAGGTCGATGACGCGCACCTTGCCAGAGGCCAATGCCAGTGCAAGATCTGAAAGAACGGTAGTGCTCATTTGTTTTCCTCGCGAATTGTTAAAATCGGATCGTCCAGCCAGCGGGACAGCACATCTTTGGCCACCTCGTCGGCACAAATGGTTTCCTGCCCTTGCTGAAGGGCGCTCACGACCGACCGTGCGATTTGCGCCGGTGTGGTCTTTGGCGGTGGTACGTTCTGATGCCAGCCGTCATCGACCGGACCCGTCAGGACCGACATGATGCGGATACCCGTGTGAGCCATCTCACCCCTCAGGCTGGCGATAAGGGAAAGGCGCGCGGCGGCGGTTGCTGATGATCCGGCATAGCCTGCCTTTCCGGTCAGCCCGTGGACAGAAGCAATATCGACAATGGCCGCTGCAGACCGGTCGCCATCGTCCGAGCGCCCGGACAGGGCAGGAGCAAACCCCTGCGCCAGACGCATCAGGCCCGCCACTTCAAGGTCCAGACCGGACTGTAGATTGCCCAGATTGCCTCCGAACCCGACACCCCCCTGACGGGTGAAGGCTGCGGTGTTGACCACAATTTCCACGCGCCCGCCCAGTTGTGCGGCCAGCGCTTCGATGCTGCGGGTGTCGGTCAGGCTTAAATAGACAGGTTCGATGCCGGGGGTGGCTTCGATCCGGTCCTGCCCGGGATAGCGCATCAGGGGATCAGCATTGCCCAGAAAGACCGTCTTTGCACCGGCCTTAAGCAAAGCTTCGGCCACTGCCTGTCCGGTTGCAGTCCGGCCATCGGTCACAAGGATGCGCCTGAATTTGGGGTCGGCGGTGAACACCCGCAATTGAGGATCGTCAGCCATATGCGGCGTCTCCTTTTCGGGCATGGCAAAAAGCGCCGGGTTGCCGGACCTGTCGAGCTTCAGTTCCATTCTGACGCGGTCACCGCGTCCTACATCCCCGTGCAAGTGCACGGTTGCCATCGGCCCTGCATCAAGCCGAGCAGAGCCGATGCGCCAAGGCAGGTGTTCCTTGAAAAACAGGTCGATAGAGCTGCGTATTGTGGTCTCTGCCTCGATCACCGCGCCAGTTGGCTGGTCCTGCCAGTTCAATTCGCCCCAGCAGAACGGGCAGCGGTCGCGTTGCGGATAGGTGGCCTGCGCGCAATCGTCACAGACCTGAAGCACAAACCGTCCCAGTCCGGCGCGCGCTGCCATTGCTGTGGCCGCGCGACTGCGCAAGGCAGGAGGGACATGACCCGCTGGAGTGACAACCAGCGGATCCTTTTTCTTTGGCGGCGTCAGCGGGTCAGTCATCGCAGCTCATCCTGTTCCAGAACGGCGGCACCCGTGCAGACGCCGCGATCATAATTCACCAACCCGAAACCAGAGATCAGGGCGCGCCTTGCGTCGGGCACCTGGTCCCCCAGAGGCACCCTCAAGATCTGCCGCAACCCTTCGGTCATGTTCTGAAAGCCGCCGGCAGCACCCGCCTGACCTGCAGAAAGTTGTCCGCCATTGGTGTTGAGCGGTATCGAGCCATCGATCGTGAAATCGTTGTCTGCGATAAACTGGGACAACTCTGCCTTGTCGCAAAACCCCAGATCGGCCAGTTGCATGGCCACGATCACCGGGTAATCGTCATAGAGCTGGACCATATCCATATCCTGCGGTGCGTATCCGGCGGCTGACCACAGGTCATCAATGTCGCGCGCCCAGCCCCCGCGCGTCTGCACCGGATCCTCGGCAAAGGCGTTGTGCCGCTCGATCGTCGCCGCCAGACGCGCCGTGGACAAACCCAGTTCTTCCGCCTTTTCAGGCGTTGTCACGATAAAGGCCTCGGCTCCGGCGCAGGGCATGACACAATCGAACAGATGGATCGGGTCTGAGATGGGACGCGCCTGCATGTATTGCGCATGGGTCAAAGGTTTTTTCATCAGCGCGTAAGGATTGGAGAGCGCGTTGGCTCTTTGCGCGACGCACAGCTTGGCGAAATCTTCCCGCGTGACGCCGTATTGTCGCATGAAGTTATCCGCGATTAACGCGAAGGTCGCATTTGGCCCGCCGAACCCATAGGGATAACCCGCGTCCTGTGAAAAGCGCGAAAAGCCCTGCAACGTCTGACGAAAGCTGTCGATCTGATTGGTGTCGGCCGCGACACAGGCCACGATGTCGGCATCGCCCATCTGAACCGCGCGCGCCGCGCGGCGCAGGGCCATGACGCCGCTCGCACCGCCCGTCGGGATGTGATCCATCCAGCGCGGGCTCAGCCCCAGATGCTGAACCATGCCGACAACCGTATCCGGCCCGGCCGAGAAGCTGGCAAAACAGAACCCGTCGAAGTCGGCCGGCCCCAACCCGGTCTGGCGAGAAAGAGCGGCCATGGCACCGCCCGTCCACCAGTGCGCGGTCTTATCTGAGTACCGCGCATAGGGAACGGTGACCGGCGCACAGACGACAACGCCGTCATAGGGTATCTGCTGTGCCATCAGGTTTGACGCTTCTTCAGGTGTCTTGTGTCGATGAAACCGTCTGTTTCAAAGGTTTTCACCAAGAGATCTTTCAACTGACCTCTCAGGATTTTCTGTGTTGCTGTCAGGGGCAGGTCATCGACAAAAGCAATCCAGCCGGGGGCCTTGTAATAGGCCATCTGATCCAGCGCCCAGGTCACGATCTCCTCGGCCTTGGCGCTATTGCCTTTGCCTCCATCCAGTATGATGAACATCGCCACCTCGTCGCCGCGCACGTCATCTGGGGCGGCTGCGGCGGCACAAGAGGTGATTTCGGGGTGTCGGTTCAAGATCGATTCAACTTCCACCGCCGAGATGTTTTCACCCGAACGGCGGATCACGTTCTTCTTGCGGTCGACAAAGTGCAGCGATCCGTCTTCGTCCTGCTGGACCACGTCACCGGTATGGAGCCAGCCGCCCTGCCAAAGATCATCCGTCGCTTCCTGGTTCTTCAGGTAGCCGGAAAAGAACCCATAGCGCGGGTTGTCCCCGGCGCGGCGCACAAGCATCTCGCCGGGTGTGCCCGGTGCCACATCTTTGCCCGCATCGTCGATAACGCGGACTTCCACCTCTTTCGCGGGCCGACCAAAGCAGGCCGTTCCCGTCTTGCGCGGCTCGTCATTGGCACAGATGACGCCACCTGATCCGGTCTCGGTGCAGGCCCATGCCTCGATCAGGGGGAAACCGTAGCGTTCTTCGAAAGGGTCATGCAGCTTGGCGTCCACGCCCGCGCCAAATCCGAAACGGACATTGTGATTGCGGTCGTCTTCGGAAGGGTCGGCGCGCATCAGCATGGGCGGCATAACCCCCAGGTAATGCACCACCGTCGCGCCGCTTTTGCGGACCGAGGCCCACCAGCTGCGCGGATGGAACCGGTCCAGCATGATCAGGCAGCCGCCCACGGTGATCATGGCCATCACCGAGACGGCCATCGCGTTCATGTGGAAAACGGGCAGGGGGGTCAGCATCCGTTCCCCGTTCTGGCGCAAGCTGATGTGGCCCCCGGCATCCGCATACCAATCACCGGAGTAAAGGTAATATTCGTTGGACAGGATGCAGCCCTTGGGCTTGCCCGTGGTCCCCGAGGTATAGAGAAGGGCACATTCCGTTGCCGTGTTCGGCACCGCGTCAGCCGCTGCAGGCCGGATCGCTTGCGGTATCTGTCCGTCCGCCGTGGTGACAAGGGTGGGAATCCCGGTGTTTTCCACGGCGGTTTTCATTTCTTCCAACCGTTCGGGTAGAACAATTGCCAGGATCATTTCAGAGTGTTCAGCCAGATACTCCAGTTCCGCCAGCCGCAGGTCCGGGTTAATCGGCACCACAGAGGCGCCAATCGCGTTCAAGGCCAGCCAGATCTCCAGAAAGACGGGACGGTTCTCCAACAGCAAACCGACGCGATGACCTGCGCCATACCCGGCTTCCATGAACCGCTTGCGCCAGTTCTCGACCCTGTCCGCCATTTGATTGAAACTGATGTCGCCCTGCGGGATGTCATAAGCCTGTGCCGTTTCCTCCAGCACATGCAGAAAGGGGGCGTCGCCCTGCCTGTCTACGGTCTTTCTAAAGCGTGTGTATACTGTCTCGATGTTCATGCGTGCCTCAGATAAAGAGCTGAATGTTACTGAAAGGGGCATCGAAGTTGATCAAATCAATGCGCTTGAGCTTGATCTGCAATGCTCCGTCCACCGCGACCAGTTCGTGGCTGACCCAACCCGAAAACCGTTCCAGCAGATCGCCTCGGGTTTCCGTATATATGAACGACGTGCGCAGTTTATAGACGCCGTCGTCTTCACCCATTGAGAGTACCCGCGGGCGTTCCATCAAGTGATGGCACCGGCTCTTGGGCTTTTGGCTGAAGGTGCGCTCGCCCGCCAAACGCTCCACCCGGACGGTCAGCAGCAAACGGTCTTCGTACATCAAGGAGGGTTGCAAGACTGGATCGTCCTGCTGCCACTCAAGTGGCATCCAGTAACGCCCGTCCTTGTGAAACAACGCCAGCCAGTCGTCCCAACGCATCTGGTCAATCGCGGCTGCCTCATCATAGACAAAGTCGATCAGGTCATCGCGGTTCATTCTGCGGCCTCCACGGTCTGGTCCATGTTTTGCACCATGAATTTCCGCCAGGCATAAAACTGGTTTCTCATCTGGCGTTCGGATGTACCGTTGACGACTTCCGTTGTCTCTTCGGCCTCATCATCCTCCCAGAGGCGGCGCAGGTTGACCCATTCGTTGCCATTGGAGTGCAGACCCTCCTGCGCGCGTTCGTACATTTCCAGATCGTCATGGCCCACAATCGACGTCGGCGCGTTGATGAAGCGATTATACATCAGCGCGCGTTCATAGAGCTTGTCCGGAGCCCCCTTCAGCTTGAACACCCAGCTTTCCACCAGCGTCTTGTCCACCCCAAGCGGGATAAAGTTGCGCAGGATGCCGACCGGCCCCTTCACCATGATGTTGGGAAAGTAGATCGTGTTGTGGCGGATATCGCCCAGGATCTCGGCGGCGCGTTCCTTGCCGTAAGCTTCGACCATCATGTCCTGATAGCCGCCCACGTCTTCGTAATCTTGGTGAATCGACCCGGACACGCCGGTATGGCCGTGACCGTTCGGCCAGACGCGAATGCCGGCACCTTCATAGAACTCATAGGGGCTCATGAAGGGCGCATATAGCTGCACGGCCATGGGGGTTTCGGTGAAGTTGTCCTTCTCGCGTTCCCAGACGTTTACTGCGGTTCCGGCAGAGCTTTCGTGGGCGACCATCGGGTGGCAGGTGTCGGTCTGGTTTTCGACCAGCATCTTCCAGTTGCAGGTATGCATGTAACGGATCGGCTGGCTGATGACCTCCAACTCGCCCTCGGGCGAGCGGTCGGCCATGTTATCGATCGTGGACAGGGATTCGCCAAAGAACTCTTCGAAGCTGAGGCCTTCTTTCGCCAGACGCACGAAGATCAGCCCGCGATAGATCTTTACGTTTTCGATGCGCGCAAGGCCCTTGGCCGCCTGATCGGTGTCAAATCCGGTGCCTTCGTAGCCTTTCTTCAAAGGGATCGCCAAAAGGGAGCCATCTGTCTTGAAAGACCAGGCATGGTAGGGACAGCGAAAGAACTTGCCGGTGTTCCCGCAAGGCTCGGACGCGATCTTTACACCCTTGTGCGGGCAGCGGTTGTGCAGGACATAGACCTGCCCGTCGCGGTGGCGTGACGCCAGAACCGGCTGGTTCCCGATCTTGGATGTGATGAAGTCGCCGGTGTTCCTGAGCTGACTCTCATGACCGATATAGATCCAGGAATTGGGAAAGAGTTGCTCCATTTCCAGTTCGAAGATTTCTGCGTTCACATAGACGTCACGGTGAACGGCGTGGCCCTTTACCAATTCGGCGATGGCTTGGGAATTTCCGCGATAACGGTCCATGGCATTCTCCTGTAAAGATCAGATATCAATGACGAGCTTTGGCGTCTTTGCACGCGACACACAGATTTGCATGACGTCATTCGCCGCCTTCTCGCTGTCGGTCAGAATCACGTCCCGGTGGTCGGGGATTCCGTCAATCACATCACATTGGCAAATTCCGCAGTCACCGCGTTTGCAGTCGTAAAGCGGGTCAAGGCCAGCTTCCTCCAGCGCATCGATGATGCTCTTGTCCGCAGGGACGTGTACGATCTGGCCGGTGCTGTGGATTTCGACGTCAAAGGCCGTGTTCTCCGTAGTATTGGCCGCGGCAGAGAACAGTTCGTAATGCACCCGTTCCGTGGGCCAGCCCAGATCGGAGGCAACGGATTTGACCGCGTCGATCATGCCGACCGGTCCGCAAAAATAGACGTGCGCGCCTTCGGGAGCTTTCCCCAGGATGTCGTTCAAGTCCATCTTGCTTGGTTGATCGTCGTAATGCAGATGCAACCGGTCCCCGCAAATGTCCCGCATTTCCTTCACAAAGGCGAGCATGCCTTCGGATCGCCCCGCATAATGAGCCTCGAACGACCGCCCGCGAGATGCCAGTGCCGCCGCCATAGACAGGATGGGCGTGATCCCGATGCCACCCGCAATCAGTACGGCAGGTTCGGCATGGTCGCCCAGTTCAAAGTGATTTGTCGGGTTCGATATCTGAACCTTGTCGCCCGGCTTGAGGGCATGCATGAACGTTGACCCGCCGGTGCTGTTCGTCTCGCGCAGCACACCCAGTGCAAGGTGGCCGGGTTGCAGGCCGGGAAGCCGCAGCAGCGAATACGATCTATCGCCACCATCGCTCAAACTCACACGAACATGCGCGCCCGGCGTCCACACCATCGGGATTGGTGCCGAAGGTTTCACTTCGATCCGCTTAACATCTTCAGTCTCGTTCGAAACGGCGATTACTTCATAGCCTATGGACGGCATGACGCCTCCTAGCTCCACTATATGTTTTTACATAGTTTTATGTATAAAATAAAAATGCGTCAAGAGATTGTTTGGTGTCGTGGGTCACGAACAGGGAATGCTGGTAACCCTCGGATCTCTGGAAACTGTCACGTTAGTTTTGTTTGCGAGCCCCTTGCCAAGGATCGGCATCGTCCGGTTGTCGGTGTCTCGGCATCGAAAGCGCAGGGCAGACCTCAGGACGCCATCAACACACGCGTGATGTCCTCCCAAATCCAGCGGACATCGGCCCTGGTTTGGCGGGGCGGATTGCCCCCATGAACTTTTCTCTCATCGGGTAGGGGAAACTTCGCACCTTGGCTTAGAGTGTGCCAACGAGCTGTCAATGAAGCGTATAACCTGAATTATGTAATTTAAAGATTGAGCATTATCAGTGCGATACCTGATAATGCTCACCCAAACCATGCCTTTTCCGCGATCACACCGCTTCAAGGATGGTGACATTGGCGATGCCGCCGCCTTCGCACATGGTTTGCAGCCCGTATCTCAGCCCACGGGCGTGCAATGCATGGACCAGTGTTGTCATCAGCTTGGCCCCCGACGCGCCCAGCGGATGCCCCAGTGAAATGGCTCCGCCGTTGACGTTCAGCTTGGCCGGATCGGCGTCCAGCTCTTTCAGCCAGGCCAACGGGATCGGGGCAAAGGCTTCGTTGACTTCGTACAGGTCGATGTCGTCGATCTTCATGCCCGACCGCTCCAGCGCACGCTGCGTGGCGGCAATCGGCTCTTCCAGCATGATCACCGGATCGCCCGCCGTCACCGTCAGGTTCACGATGCGCGCCACCGGCGTCAGGCTGTATTTCTTCAACGCGGCGGCGCTGACCACCAGCACACCGGCAGCCCCGTCACAGATCTGCGAGGCGTTGGCGGCGGTGATCATGCCGCCCTCTTCCAGCAGCCGCACACTGCCGATGCTGTCCAGCGTTGCATCCGCGCGGATGCCTTCGTCGCGCCTGTGCAGCCCGCCCTCGACCGCCAGCGGTACGATTTCGGCGTCAAAGGCGCCCGCTTCGGTGGCTTTGGTCGCGCGGCGGTGGCTCTCCAGTGCAAAGCGGTCCAGCGTCTCGCGGTCAAAACCGTATTTGCGCGCGATCATCTCTGCGCCTTTGAACTGGCTGAAATCCTTCGTGCCAAAGCGCGCCGCAATCCGCTCGGAAAACGGACCTTCGCCCAGACCTTCCTGCATGTGGAATTTCACGTTCGAGAACATCGGCACGCGGGTCATGCTTTCGACGCCCATGGCGATCACGACATCCTGGGTTCCCGACATCACCGCCTGTGCCGCGAATTGCACTGCCTGTTGCGAGCTGCCGCATTGACGGTCGATGGTCACCGCGGGCACCGATTGCGGCAGTTTCGATGCCAGCACGCAGTTGCGGCCAAAGGCAAAGGCCTGTTCGCCTGCCTGGGTCACGCAGCCCACGATCACGTCGTCCACCGTGGCGGGGTCAATGCCAGAGCGGTCAACCAGCGCGTTGATCACCTCGCCCCCCATGTCGGCGGGATGCCACCCGGCCAGCGCGCCATTGCGACGGCCGCCTGCGGTGCGTGCGGTTGTGACGATATATGCTTCAGCCATTTTTGGGGTCCCCCGGGGTTACGGTAATGGTGTTCATGTGCAGGCGTCCATGGCCTCTTGTGCCAGTTCCAGCAGGCGCGGATAGGCACCAAGGCGGTCGGCGGCATGGGCAGACGATGCCTGTCCGCGCGCGACACGCCCCTTGATGCCGTGAAAGATCGCCGCCATGCGGAAAAAGTTGAAAGCGATGTAAAAGTCGTAGTTCGGGATGCCCGTGCGCCCGGTGTTGGCGCAATAGGCCGCGATGTATTCCGCCTCGGTCGGCAGCGACAGTGTTGCGGGGTCCATCCCGTCCAGCCCTGCGACGATCTGCGGCGGCATCCGGTACATCAACGCATGATAGGCGAAATCCGCCAGCGGATGCCCCAGCGTCGAAAGCTCCCAGTCCAGCACCGCCAGAACGCGCGGTTCCGTGGGGTGAAAGATCAGGTTGTCACAGCGGAAATCCCCGTGAACGATGGTGCTTTCGTCGCCGTCGGGGATTGCGGTGGGCAGCCATTCGATCAGCCGGTCCATGATCGCGTCACGGCCCGCATCGGTGTCGGCCAGATAGCTTTTGGTCCAGCGCCCGATCTGGCGCTCGAAATAGTTGCCGCTGCGGCCATAGTCGCCCAGACCAACCGCATCGGGGTCAATCCCGTGCAGCTGTGCCAGCACGCGGTTCATTTCCATGAAATAGGCGGCCCGTTCGGGCGCGGGTATCTCGGAAAAGCTCGCATCCCAGAAAATCCGGCCTTCGACCATTTCCATCACGAAAAAGATCGACCCGATCACGCTTTCGTCCAGGCACAGTCCATAGACCCGTGCCACGGGAAATCCCACCTTGTCCAGGGCACTCAGCACCCGTGCCTCGCGGTCGATGGCATGTGCCCCTTTGGCCAACTGGCCACCGGGTTTGCGGCGCAGCACATAATCACCGCTTTTGGCGCGCAGCATAAAGGTGGGGTTGGATTGCCCGCCCTTGAACTGCAGCACCTCAAGCGGCCCTTCGAACCCCGCGACGTGCTCTGCCATCCAGCGTGCCAGCGGTTCGACGGCAAAGCCGAACCCCGCGCGCACCGGCATCACCCCTGCATTTGCTTCGGCACCGGTGCTCACAGATCCTGTGCCTTTTTCCAGTCCCGTTTGATCTTTTTCGCCAGGCTCCATTTGTGAACCTCTGTCGGGCCGTCATAGATGCGAAAGGCGCGGATTTCGCGGAACACCTGTTCAACAATGGTGTCCTGTGTGACCCCCTGCCCGCCCATGACCTGCACACAGCGGTCGGCCACACGCATCAGCGCCTCGGAAACCGCCACCTTGGTCATCGAGCTTTCGGCGGTGCCCAGAACGCCGGTGTCCAGGATATCGGCACACCAGTAGATCATCAGTTCAGCTTGTTTGAGGTCAATCAGGTTCTCGGCCAGCATAAAGCCGACACCTTCGTGATCGACCAGCGGTTTGCCGAACGCCATGCGACGGTTGGCATAATCGCTGGCGATTTCATTGGCTCGGATGCAGGCCCCCAGCCAGCGCATGCAATGGGTCAGACGCGCGGGCGACAGGCGCACCTGGGCGTAACGGAACCCCTCGCCGCTTTGGCCCAGCATCTGGCTGGCAGGCACCCGCAGGTTGTCGATGCTGATCACCGCGTGCCCACCGGGCATCGAGCTGTCGATGGTGTCCATCACCCGTTCGATGCGGATCGCGGGATCGGGCAGGTCGACCAGGAACATGCAGGCCCCGTCGTCGGATTTGGCCATGACAATGCCCAACCCGGCCCCTTCGGCACCGGTGATATAGGTTTTCCGCCCGTTGATGACCCAGTGATTGCCGTCCATCTTGCAGGTGGTCTGCATCATCATCGGATCGGACCCGGCCCCGCCATCCTCGGCGGGTTCGGTCATGAAGAACGCCGACCGCATCTCGCCGCGCACCATTGGCTCAAGAAACCGTTCCTTCAACTCGGGCGAGGCTTCCTTGCCCAGGAGATACATGTTCCCCTCGTCGGGCGCCGCGACGTTGCAGGCCACGGGCCCCAGCGGCGACAGCCCGGACCGGATCAGCACGGCGGCGGTTTCCAGATGGGTCAGGTGATCGCCACCCTCAAGGATATGCGGCGTCAGCACCCCGGCGTCACGCGCCTTGGCCTTCATCTCGTTGGCCAGCGCGTCGGTGGGGCCGTGGGACGTCTTGCGGGTGTCCTTTTCATAGGGCGCGATGGTCTCGCGCACAAAGGTTTCCACGCGGTTTGCGATGTCCAGCGCGCGGTCGGTCATGCGGTTGTTGTCGAGGGTAAAGCTCATTTTGGTGCCATTCGGATTGCGCCGTCCAGGCGGATCGTCTCGCCGTTCAGCATGATGTTGGTCACGATGCTTTGCACCATGGCTGCGAATTCGGTCGGGTTGCCCAGACGGGGCGGGAACGGCACCTGACGGCCAAGGCTATCCTGGGCCTCTTGCGGCAGGGACGCCATCAGCGGTGTCAGGAACAGACCCGGTGCAATGGTCATGACGCGGATGCCATAGCGCGCCAGTTCGCGTGCGACAGGCAGGGTCATGCCGACGATGCCACCCTTGGACGCCGCATAAGCCGCCTGCCCGATCTGCCCGTCAAAGGCCGCGACGGACGCGGTGTTGATGATCACGCCGCGCTCTTCCCCGATGGGGTCGGCGGTGTGCAGGCTGGCTGCGAATTTCGACAGCACGTTGAACGACCCGAACAGGTTCACATTCACGATCGACGTGAAATCCTTTAGCGGGATGGCGTTGCCTTCGCGGTCAATGACCTTTTTGGGTGGCCCGATGCCCGCGCAGTTCACCAGAATGCGCGCCTTGCCATGGACGCCTTCGGCCTCGGCGATGGCGGCTTCGACCTCGCTTTCATCGGTGACGTTCACCTTGATGAACTTGCCGCCGATGTCCTTGGCCTTCGCCTCGCCCAGATCGGCGTTCAGGTCGAAAATGGTAACCTTGGCTCCGGCCTGTGCCAGCATGTCGGCGGTTGCACCACCGAGCCCCGATGCGCCGCCCGTAACGATGGCGGCCTGTCCCTTGATGTCCATGTCTTGTCCTTTTTGCTTCTTGCGGTTGACCGATCGTCAGGCCAACGCGCGTCTTTCCAATTGGGTTTGATCCGGTGCGCGGGAACGCCCCGCTGTTTCAGTCAGCCGCGATCCCCCAGCCCCAGCTTGCGCCCGATGATCTCTTTCATGATCTCAGAGGTGCCCGCATAGATCCGGCTGACCCGCGCCGAGCAGTACATGCGCCCGATCTCGTATTCCTCCATAAAGCCCGCGCCGCCGTGCAGTTGCAGGCAGGCGTCAACGACCTCTCCCTCGATCTCGGAACACAGCAGTTTGGCCTGCGCCGCCAGATCGGCGGTCAGTGCGCCGTCCAGATGTTCGCGGGCGCAGTGATCGACAAAGGCCCAGCCCGCGTCGATCTTTGTCTTCAGCGCCGCCATCTGGAACCGCGAGTTCTGGAACGAGCCGATGGTCTGCCCAAAAGCTTTGCGTTCGAGAATGTAATCCAGCGTGATGTCAAAAGCGCGCTGCGCATGGGCGATGAACTGGTTCGAACCGACCAGCCGTTCCTCGGCCAGGTTCTGCATCATCATGCGAAAACCACCCGCAGGTTCGCCCAGCACCGCGCTCTTGGGCAGCTTTACGTTTTCAAAATGCAGCTCGGCAGTGTCTTGGGAATGCAGACCGATCTTTTCCAGACGACGGCCACGGGTGAACCCCGCCGTCCCTTCGGGCACCAGAAACAACCCGATGTCGTGTCGGCCCGTTCCGGTGCGCGCGGCGACGATGACCAGACCGGCAAGAATGCCGTTCGAGATATAGGTTTTGGACCCGTTCAACAGCCAGTGGTCGCCCCGGTCCTCGGCACGGGTGCGCATCCCTGCCAGGTCGGACCCGATGTCGGGTTCGGTCATCGCGATTGCCAGAACGGTGTTGCCAGACACCACGCCAGGCAAGTACTGGCGTTTCTGCGCGTCGGTGCCAAAGCGGTGCAGATAGGGGCCGACAATGCGGTTGTGCAACGGGATGTACAGACCGTTTTCGCGTGCCGCCAGCTCCTCGATCAGCACCATGTCAAAGCGGAAATCGTCCAGTCCAAGACCGCCATATGCGGGATCGGCATACATCGCCAGAAACCCCTGCCTGCCGGCCGAGGCCCAGACATCCCGCGTGACCATGCCCGCGCGGCGGAACTCTGCGCTGTGCGGATAGACTTCGGCCTCGGCCCACTTGCGGACCGTGTCGCGGAACATCTCGTGTTCCGGCTCGAATATGCGTCTGCGGATCATGTCATGTTCCTTTTCGCTGGCCCTGCCCCGGTGCGCGCCGGGTTGGGGCTGTTTTCAATCCTCTGCAAAGACATCGCCATACTGCTGGCGCAAATCCCGTTTCAGGATCTTGCCGCTGGCGTTCTTGGGCAGCTGGTCGGTGATCGCGATATGTTTGGGTGCCTTGTAGTGGGTCAGGTTCTCGCGGCAGTAGGTCTGGATCTGCTCGACCGTCGCAGAAGCACCTGCCTTGAGGACGACAATCGCCGTCACCGCTTCGATCCACTTGGGATGCGGCACGCCAAATACGGCCACTTCGGCCACGTCCGGGTGCCGAAAGATCGATTCCTCGACCTCGCGGCTGGCCACGTTTTCGCCACCCGTCTTGATCATGTCCTTCTTGCGGTCGACGATATAAAGGTAGCCCTCGTCGTCATAACGCCCCAGATCGCCACTGTGGAACCAGCCGTTGCGAAAGGCGTCGGCGGTCTTGTCGGTGTCGTTGTAGTATTCCGAGATCAGATGCGGGCTGCGGTGCACGACCTCGCCCACTTCGCCCACGGCGACGGGTTCGTCATTGTCATCAACCACGCGCGTTTCCACGTTCAGCGCCGGACGCCCGGCCGAGCCCAGCTTGCGCACTTGATCCTCGGGGCGCAGGATCGTGGCGACGGGCGCCATTTCCGTCTGGCCGTAAAAGTTGAACAGGCGCATGTTCGGCAGCCGCTGCATCAGCTCTTCGATCACCGCCGTCGGCATGATCGACGCGCCGTAATAGCCCACGTTCAGGCTGCTCAGGTCGCGCTTGTCGAAATCGGGATGGCGCAGCAGCGCGATCCAGACGGTCGGCGGGCAGAACAGTTTGGTCACGCCATATTCCTCGATGGCGGCCAGCATGTCGGCGGGGTCGGCCTTTTCGTGCAGGATCGACGTGACACCCAGATACAGGTCAGGGCTGAGGAAACAGTCCAGCTGCGCACAGTGGAACAGCGGCAGACAATGCAGCGACACGGCGTCGCCGGTCATCTCGCCGTCGACGATACAGCTGACATATTGCGCATAGAGCGCGTCCGACGACAAAAGCGCACCCTTGGGACGGGATTCCGTGCCGCTGGTGTACATCATCTGCACCGGATCATCGCCCGAAAGGTCGGTCCAAACCTCTGCCGCATCGTCGTGGTCCAGAATGGCCGCGACCGGCTCCCATCCGTCCGCGACTGCAACGCCCGCGTGCGGGATCACCAGCCGTGGCATGTCGCTGTTCATCGCGTTCAGCGCCGCATCCGCCACCGCGCACAGGGCATCCTCGGCCACCAGCATCCGCGCGCCGGAGTGGTCGAGGATATAGGCAAAATCCTCGGCGTTCAGCATGAAGTTCACAGGCGTCGCAATCGCCCCCAGCCGCGCCAGCGCAAAGCGCAACACGACAAAACTGCGGTTGTTGTGGGTGAACAGCGCGACACGGTCGCCCTTGACGATGCCGCGCGCGCTCAGCGCGTTGGCGGCACGGTTCACGGCGGCATCAAGCTCAGCAAAGGTGTCGCTTTGATCGCGGAACACCAGCGCCGTTTTGTTGGGTGCGCGCGCAGCCGACCGCCGCAACAGGTCACCCAGTTGCTGGCTGCGGGCACGACGCACCAGACGTTCATTTCCCATCCCACTATCCTTTCTGTTGAAAGGGTCCGGCGCTTTCCCGCCGGACCGGTGTTTATTGCATCAATGCAGGCAGCGTCAGGACCAGCGCAGGGAAGGCACACAGGATGGCCACCAGGACCAGATCCATGACAAGGAACCACAGCACCCCACGGAAAATGGCCGAAGTGGATACCAGGTTGCCCACCACGCTTTTGATCACAAAGACGTTCATCCCGATGGGCGGCGTGATCATCCCGATCTCGAGCAGCTTGGTCAGGACGATGCCGAACCACAACAGGCTCCACCCCGAGGCGTCAACCACCGGCAGGATGATCGGCAACGTCAGCAGCATCGCCCCGATGGGTTCAAGAAACATCCCGATCAGCAGGTAGACACAGACAATGCCCAGCATCAAAAGCACCGGGCTGTCCGCGATTGACAGGATACCCGACGACAGATAGTTCCCTGCCCCCGACAGCGCCAGAAAGCGCGTCAACAGGCTGGCCCCCACCGCGATCACCAGCAGCGACGCGGTGGTCATCAGGGTTTCGCGCGCCGCCGTCAGGAAACGGGCCCATGTCATTTCGCCGGTGACCAACGCCACGATACAGGCCAGAAAGGCACCCACGGCGCCCGCCTCGGTCGGTGTGAACACACCGCCGAACAGGCCTCCGAAAATCCCCAGCATGATCAGCAGCAGCGGCCAGGTCTCGCGCAATGCAAGGATCTTTTCCCGCATCGTGACGCTCTCGTCCTTTTGCGGGGCCAGGTCCGGGTTCAGTTTGACCCGGATCAGTACGACGATCACATACCCCAGCGCGGTCAGCAGACCGGCGGAGACGCCGCCCAGAAACAGGTCCGCAATCGAGATCTGGGCGATGACCCCGTAGAGGATCAGAATGATCGACGGCGGGATCAGCGCCCCGATGGTGCCCGCCACCGCGACCGTACCAGTGGCCAGTTCGGGGTGGTACTTGTGTTTCATCATTTCGGGGATCGCGATCCGCCCCATGGCCGCCGAACAGGCGATGGACGACCCCGACACCGCCGCAAAACCGGCCGAGCCAAAGATGGACGCAATGGCCAGCCCGCCGGGCAGGCCTGCCATCCAGATGCGCGCGGCATTGAACATGCCCTTGGTCAGTTGCGTGTGATAGCTGATGAACCCCAGGAACAGGAACATCGGGATCGACGACAGGATCCAGCTGGACGTGAACTGATAGGGCACCAGCCCCATCGCCCCCCAGGCCACACGCGGCCCCATCAGCACCCAAAGCCCGCCGAACGACACTCCGATCAGCGAGATACCAATCGGTACACGCGCCGCAATAAGGGCGATCAGCGTCGCCAGGCCGGTCAGGCCAATTCCAACATCAGTCATTTATTAATTCAGCATCTATTCCGGTTTCGTTCAACCCGCTGCGCAGGCCCGTGAGGGTCGTGATCACACGGTAGGCGGCAATCAGGGCCATCAGCCCCGCGCCGACCGGAATGGCCCAGTAGCTCTGCCAGACCTCGATCATCTGCGACCCTTGCTCCATCGTGGCCCCGATGTTCGTCTTTTTCACCGCTTCGGTATAACCTGCCACCATCAGCGCCGAGATCACCACGACGGTCAGCGCACTTGAAAAGACAGAGAACCCGGTCTGCACCCGTTCGGGCATCATGTCCGTGACGAACTCGACCGAGATATGCGCCCGCTGTTCCTCGGCCACGCCGATCGCAAGGAACACCAGCACAACCATGTAATAGTTTGCCACCACGACGATCGTGCCGGGCAATGGCGCGTTGAAGAAATAGCGTCCGATGACGTCGGCGGTGACGTGCAGCATCATCAGAATGACGCAGATCGTCCCGATCAGGGATGATACCTTGGACAGGGATGACAGAAATCTGCCGATCAGAAACATGGTTGGGCCTCCCGTTGTTGCAAGTGTCGGGCACCGAACCGCAGTCCGGTGCCCGATCTTTCATGGGTGCGGTGTCGCGGATTATTTGCCGTAGCTGGCGACATCGACCTTCGAGAAGATTTCGTCGTAGTACAGTTTGGCCAGTGCCTCGCCACCCTCGACGCCTTTGGTCAGGTCGGTCCACTTGACCAGCAACGTGTTCAACGCCTCGGCCGCTGCGGCACCGGTCTCCAGACCAAACCGCTCCTTATAGATCGAGGCGATAGCGTCCTTGTCCTTGGCGATGAACTCGCGGTTCATCTGCACAAGATCAGCCGCCGCATCGGTGTATTCGATGCCCAGCCCCGGTGCGCGTTCCTTGCCCGCGCGGGCCTCTTCGATATAGACCCATGTGACATCTGCCATCAGTTTGGCATTGGCCCGCATGACCTGACCCTTGGAGTCGTCGGACAGGCTGTTCCAGGCGTCCATGTTCATGGTGAACGGCACGTTGAACTGAGCACCCGGCAGCCCGACGTAAAGGTATTTCACAACGTCGATAAAGCTGAAGTTCACAAAGTCCGCCGTGTTGCTGGCCGTGCAATCGACAACGCCCTGGTTCAGACCTTCCAATGTTTCGTTAACCGACATCGAAACGGGCACAGCCCCCACGGTTTCCGCCCAACGTGCCCAATAGGCACCGGCGGCGCGAATGCGTTTGCCCTTGAGGTCCGCGACCGAGTTCAGCGGCACAACGCATTGCAGCACATAGGACGTGGTCGACGCCGCACCCAGATAGACCTGGTTTTGCGCCGCAACTTCTGTCTGGCAGTCGTCGCAGTTCAGCATGACGTATTCGGTGATCGCACCGGCAAAGGCGGTCGAGCTCAGCTCGCCCGCGAATTCCTCAAGCTCGACCAGCTCCGAGAATTCGGACAGCATGTTCAGGTTGGGATATTCCGCAGGGAAATAGGCCGTCAGGTTGGCGGCAGCGTCGGCGATCCCGTCGCGCACGCCTGCGTTCACTTCGGCAAAGCTGAGCAGGGACAGCGGGAACACACGCATGGTCACATCGCCGTTTGTGTATTCGTCGACGGCCTTGGCATAGTCTTCCAGCATACGCGTCGGCGCCGAACCGGGTGGCCAGCCGCCTGCGAATGTCAGATCCTGAGCATAGGACGCCCCTGCCAGTGCCAGCATGGATGCGCTGGCCAGAATTCCTTTGATAGCGGTTTTCATGGTCTCGTTTCCTCCGATTGAGACGTTCCCTTCCCGTTTCACCGGCTGGCGAATTGGGTCTCCTTCAAACGTGTGCGCTGGCCTCTCTCCCGGTTGGCCCGTGCAATCGCTTATTCGTTGAACCGTGCCGGGCGTTTCTCCAGAAACGCGGACAGTCCTTCGGCAAAATCGGGCGTTTCTCCCGCCTGTTTCTGCCATTCACGCTCGTTTCCAAGCGTGGATTCAAAGTCGCTGTCGGCGGCGCGCCATGCCGCGCGACGGATCAGGGCAAGGCTGGACGATGGTCCCTTTGCCAGTCGCTGCGCAATCTCCAGCGCCGTCGCCTCGACCGCGTCGTTGTCGACCAGCCGCGTGATCAACCCCCAGTCGAACGCCTGTGGCGCGGGGATCTTTTCGGCCAACAACATCATTTCCATTGCACGCACACGGCCCACCGCACGGCTCAGCAACCAGGTGGCGCCGCCGTCGGGGATCAGGCCGATGCGCGCGAAAGCTTCGAGGAAATAGGCATCCCGCCCCGCGACGATGATGTCGCACGACAGCGCAATCGACGCGCCCACCCCAGCCGCGGCGCCATTGACTGCCGACACCAACGGGACCGGCAGATCGCGGATCGCCAGCATCAGCGGGTTGTAATCCTGCTCCAGCGTTTCGCCGACATCGAAACTGGCGATGTCCTGGGGGATCGCCGCCTTCAGGTTGGCACCTGTTGAAAATGCGCGCTCACTTCCGGCCAGCACGATGGCACGCGCGTTTTTGGCCTCTTCGACCAGCCGCTCGTGCAACTCCCGCGCCATGGCGGGCGTCAGGCTGTTCATCGTGGCGGGATCGTTCAGACGCAGTGTTGTGACCGCACCTTTGCGTTCAATCAGGATCTTGTCGGTCATTTCGGCTCTCCCTTGCGCGCCGCCATCTCCCATTCGGGTTCGTCCCACCATGGAAAGAACCCCGGCATGTCGGTCGAGACCTTGTCGGGGAACACCGGCGCGCGTTTTTCCATGAAGCTGGCCACGCCCTCGGCCGCGTCGCCCGATCCGCTGCGCGCAGCGATGCCGCGGCTGTCGATCTGGTGTGCCTCCATCGGATGCGCGGCACCGGCCATGCGCCACATCATCTGACGGGTCAGGGCAATGGACACGGGTGCGGTGTTGTCCGCGATCTCGCGGGCGATCCGGTGGGCTTCGGCCAACAGGTCCTGTGGTTCATGCACCGACCGGACCAGCCCGCCCGCCAGAGCCTCATTCGCGCCGAAAACCCGACCGGAATAGCACCATTCCAACGCCTGCGACATGCCGACAAGACGCGGCAGGAACCATGACGATGCCGCTTCGGGCACGATGCCGCGCCGGGCAAAGACAAAGCCGAAACGCGCCGAGGTGGACGCGATGCGGATGTCCATCGGCAGTTGCATGGTCATGCCGATCCCGACAGCGGGACCATTCACAGCGGCAATCACCGGCTTGAGACAGTTGAACAGGCGCAACGCCAGAACCCCGCCCATGTCGCGGTTGGCCGGATCGTTCCACACCGCGGGGTCGGTCGAGGTCATGTCGGGCCGTGCCGAAGTGAAGGCATCGGGGTCATCCAGATCGACGCCGGCACAGAACCCCCGCCCCGCGCCGGTGACGATGATCGCGCGCACATCGTCATCCGCATCGGCCAGATCCAGCGCGGCGATCATCTCTTGCATCATCACCAGCGTAAAGGCGTTCAGCCGGTCGGGCCGGTTCAACGTCAGCACCATGATGCCGTCGACGGTGTGTGTGGTCAGTGTCTGGTATGTCATCGTGTTCCCTCCCCCCAAGGTCCGCGCTACGACAAGGCGCGCGGGTTCAGGGCGATCTCGTCTTCCAGATCGGCAATCTGCGCACCGCGCCAGAAATCTTCGATGTGCATCCGCGCCCATTTCTCGGCGCGGTCGGCATCACGGTCACGCAGGGCGGCGATGATGTTGGAGTGGGCCTCGATCTGGCGTTTGTAGAATTTGGGCGCAAAGGGCGCGATCTGTTCAAAACCGCGGAACAGCAACAGCGCAATCGGTTCACGCGCCAGCCCCAGCACGCGGTTGCGGCCCATGTCGGCCAGACGGGTGTGAAAGTCCTCGTCCAGGCTGATGGTGCGTTTCATCATGCCCTCGGCGGCGACGGTTTCGGCGTGCAGGCTTTGCAGGCCATTGATTTCATCCTCGGTGCCATGTTCGGCAGCCAGACGCGCGGCCAACGGCTCTGTCATCATGGTGACCTGCCATAGCTCGCGGAACGTCACCTTCATCAATGCCATCGCGCGTCCGGACCGCGTGGTCAGCTGATCCGCCTGCGGCACCGCAACTTCCAGCCGTCGCGGTGACGGGCGATGCACCAGACCGTCGCTTTCCAGCTGGCGCAGCCCTTCGCGCAGGGTCGAGCGTGTGACCCCGAACTGTCCGGCAAGCTCGGCCTCGCCAGGCAACTGGTCGCCGGGGTTGAGGTCGCCGCGCAGGATCTGCGCCTCGATCTCGTCGGCGATCTGCTGGTAGGCAAAGTGTACCTGTGCCGGCTTGCCCGTGGCCTTCATGTCAGCACCCGTTGATCCGGGTGCACCATGTCACGGGACCCGTATCCCGGTTGAGAATGCTGTTTGATCGCGTTGCAGGTCATGAGGCCCTCTTGGTCAGACACTCGGGCACTCTGGATCTGTCCCATGAATTCTGTCAACCGGGACAAAATTGCGTGGTTCTCTCCAATATCTAGATTTTTTGGGAAAAATCTCGCTGCATGTAGTGTAATTTCAGGAAATAGACGCCGTTTTCGCTCTGTTTTCCTGCCAGCGCGCTTGCATTTAGTGTCGGACACAAAGGCCGTGACGCAGCGGCATTTCACCCTTCCGGACCACACTATATCGGTGACCTCCTCATTCAGGGGCTCGTTTGTTGGCTGTTCGGGCGTCAATCCACAGATTCGATGCCTGCGCGAAGAACGGCGCGCAGCATATGCAAAGTGACGAGGTCAGCCCGGGGGCACTTCGCCCCAGGCTTGCAACTTGCGGTCGATGGTCTTGCGCGACACACCCAGTCGGCGGGCCGCCTCGGCGCGGTTGCCGTGGCACAGGTCCAGCATGTGCAGCATGTGCCGTTGCACCACCAGATCCAGATCCTCGATGGCACGTGCACCCGCCACCGATCCTTTCCCCGAAAACGCGTCGGGAAAGAACCCCAGGATCACCGACCGTTCGATCAGGTTGCGCAGCTCGCGCACGTTTCCGGGCCAGTCGTAGCGGCGCAGCTTCAGCAATGTGTCGTCGTCCAGCCGCAAGGCGGGCATGCCCAGGGCGGTGGAAAACTGGTCCATGAACAGGGCGGCCAGTTCGACGATGTCCTCCGAGCGGTCCTTGAGCGGGGGCATCTCGATCTTCATCACGTTGATGCGGTGGTAGAGATCGGCGCGGAACCGCCCCTGCGCCACCGCCTGTTCCAGATCGGCGTTGGTGGCGAACAGGAACCGCAGGTCCAGCGGGATCTCGCGTTCAGCCCCTTGCGGACGAATGCGCTGATCCTCAAGCACCCGCAGGAACGCCGCTTGCAACGGCTCGGGCATCTGCGCCACTTCGTCCAGAAACAGCGTGCCGCCATCGGCCAGCAGCAGCAGGCCAGGTTTCAGCGTCGCGTCGCCCTCGACCGAGCCGAACAGTTCCGGCACGATCCGGTCGGGCGCGATGGCCGCACAGTTCACCGCCACAAACGCCTTGTCGGCACGCGGCGACATCTGGTGCAATTGCCGCGCCGCCAGCTCCTTGCCCGTGCCGCTGGCACCGGTGAACAGCACCGGCGTCGGCAGCGGCGCCAGTCGTTTCAGCAGATCGCGCACCGCGGTCAGGGCGGGCGATTTGCCCAGCATCCGCACGGTCGATCCCGCGTCCAGCTCGCGGCGCAGCAACGTGTTGTCGCGACGCAGGTTCTTGCGGTCCAGCGTGCGCGATACCGCCCCCAATATCTGGTTGGTGCGGAAGGGTTTCAGGATAAAATCACTGACCCCTGCCCGCAGGGCTGCAATGGCGGTTTCCAGATCGGCATAGGCGGTGATCAGGATCGTATCTGCGTAAAACCCCTTGCGGCGCTGTTCGGTGACCCATTCCAGGCCGGTCTTGCCCGGCATGATGTTGTCCAGCACGACCACGTCGAAATGCGCCTTGTCCAGCAACTGCGTCGCCTCGGCCGGTGACGCGGCCTGTGCCACCCGCTTGACGCGGGGTTCCAGCATCTTGACCAGAAAATTGCGCATACCCGGCTCGTCGTCGATCACAAGGACCGACGCGCCCGCAAGCGTGCCGCCGTATTCGTCATCTGCCATGGTCTTCCCTCGTGTCAGTCCACGCGGACGTTGTCACTGGAATAGACCTGTTGCGATGAAAAGCCCATCTCGTGCAGCCCGAAATAGGCCACGACACCGATCACGATGATCCCGGCAAAGCCTGCAAACATCACTTTCATGGCCGGTCTCCTGTTGCCTGTGCACTGAATGCGGTCATTCTGCGGGCCTCCGAAGTTCGTCTTCCTTGACCTTTTCCAGCCAGATCGAATGGTGCTGTTCGGCCCAGTTCACGTCAACCTCGCCGCTGCCCATCGCGTCATAGGCGCCTTCCATGCCCAGGGTCCCGATATAGATGTGGCCAAAGATGATCGCCATCATGACAAAGGCAATGATGGCATGCCACAGCTGTGCGTATTGCATCTCTTCCTGCGGGGCCAGGTTGACAGGCAGGGTGCCAAAGCCCACGGCTTGCGGCAATCCGCTGTCGTTCAACAGTGCGAACGTATGCCCGAACAGCGGCAGGTCGAAGGGAAACAGCAATGACAGACCCGAGGCCGACACCGACGCGCCCAGCACGATCACCGACCAGAAGATCAGCTTTTGCCCCGCGTTGAACTTTTTCGCGGGCGGGTGCTTTTTGCCGATGATGCCACCGCCATAGCGGAACCATGTCAGGTCCGTGCGGTCGGGCAGGTTGTGCCAGACCCACATCACGAACACCATCACCAGCGCGATCATGAAGGCCCACGAGACGTTGTCGTGAATATATTTTGTCCCCGTCAGCAGGACCGAGTTGAAGTCGTGGCCAAAGGTCGGGATCAACACCTTGCGTCCGAACAAGGACAACAGCCCTGTAATCGCAAGCAGGATAAAGGACCCCGCGAGCATCCAGTGGGCAAAGCGTTCAATCGCCTTGAACCGGGTCACGGTGCGCCCTGACATGCCGTCCTCGACCCGCACGCGACCGCGCAACAGGAAGAACACAGCCAGAATGGCCAGCGTGCCCAGCAGCAACCAGCCGCCATAGGTCAGCAACGGGCCACGGCGCACATCCAGCCACCACATGCCCCCGTCCTGCACCAGCACTTTGCCGGTGGGGTTCAGGGTGGTCACGCGCACGTCCGCCTCGTTGTAGCGCAACGCGCGCCATTGTTCGGCATCCGAGGTGCCACCCAACGGCCCAAGGCCGGGAGCGGTGCCCGCATCGCCGCCGATGTTGTTGCGGCGGAAACTGTCATCAACCTCAAGACCCTGCTGGCGGCGCAGCACATCCTGAAGCGTTTGCGCCCCGCCGGTCGAGGCGCGTGGCGTATCGACGTTTGCCGCGTTTTCAGGCGGGCGCACGTCTTGTGCAGAAGCGATGCCGGGCAAGGCCAGCAACGCAATAACGAATAGTGCCATCAAGTGGCGCAACATGGGAAATCCCCCGCATGAATAACGGTGAAGCGGCGGCCCGCCACAACGGGGGCCGCCAGACCTGTCATCGGCACGGACACGTGGCCCGTAGGTGTGCCCGTGCCGCCGGGTTACTGACCCTTCTGGCCGTAGGCTGTGCCCCAACCCCATGCGCCGGACCCGAAACCACGGGCCACCACACGTTCGCGGTAGATGTCCGACACCATGTCGCCGTCACCGGCCAACAGGGCCTTGGTCGAACACATCTCGGCGCAGATCGGCAGCTTGCCTTCCGCGATCCGGTTGCGTCCGTACTTCTGGAACTCGGCGGCCGAGTTGTTTTCCTCGGGGCCACCGGCACAGAAGGTGCACTTGTCCATCTTGCCGCGCGAGCCGAAGTTGCCCGCCTGCGGATACTGCGGCGCGCCAAAGGGGCACGCGTAGAAACAGTAACCACAGCCGATGCACAGATCCTTGGAGTGCAGAACCACACCTTCGTCGGTCTGGTAAAAGCAGTCCACGGGACAGACGGCCATACAGGGCGCGTCCGAACAGTGCATACAGGCGACCGAGATCGAGCGTTCGCCCGGCTTGCCGTCCTGAATGGTCACCACCCGACGGCGGTTGATGCCCCAGGGCACCTCGTGCTCGTTCTTACAGGCCGTGACACAGGCGTTGCATTCGATGCAGCGTTCGGCATCGCAGAGAAATTTTGATCTAGCCATTCTCTTGTCTCCTTACGCGGGCATGATTTTGCAAAGAGTCGCTTTGGTCTCTTGCATCTGTGTGACGGAATCGTAGCCATAGGTCTGCACGGTGTTGGTGCTTTCCCCCAGAACGATCGGATCGGCACCCACGGGGTATTTGTCCCGCAGGCTGACGCCTTCCATGTGGCCGCCAAAGTGGAACGGCATAAAGGCAACGCCCTCGCCGACCCGTTCGGTGACCATGGCCTGCACCTTGATCCGCCCGCCTTCCGGCCCTTCGACCCAGACATCGGCCCCGTCACGCACACCCAGATTGTTGGCGTCGCGCGTGTTGATCTCGATGAACATGGTCTGCTGAAGCTCGGCCAGCCACGGGTTTGACCGCGTTTCGTCCCCGCCGCCCTCGTATTCGACCAGACGGCCCGAGGTCAGGATGATCGGGAACTCCTTGGAAAAGTCGTTCTTCTGGATCGACGCATACAGCGTCGGAACCCGCCAGAACGATTTGTCCTCGTAGGTCGGATAGTCTTCGACCAGATCGCGGCGGTTGGTGTACAGCGGCTCGCGGTGCAGCGGTACGGGGTCGGGGAAGGTCCAGACCACGCAACGTGCCTTGGCGTTGCCAAAGGGGGCGCAGCCGTGGGCAATCGCCACCCGCTGGATGCCGCCCGACAGGTCGGTTTTCCAGTTGATGCCGCCAACTGCCTCGACATAATCCGAGGGCATGTCGCCCTGTTGCGAGGTTTCGCCAACTTCTTCGGTGCCTTCGTCGGCCTTTTCGGGCGCTTCATAGCCTGCGACCATTTCAATCGAACGGCGTTCATCTGCCGTCAGATCACCGTCCCAACCAAGGTCGATCAGCATCTGCATGGTGAATTCAGGATAGCCATCCTGAATTTCAGACCCGACGGAATAGACACCCTCGGCCAGCAGGTTTTCACCGTCCCGTTCCACACCGAACCGGGCGCGGAAGGTCAGGCCGCCTTCGGCCACCGGCATCGACATGTCATAGAGGTTCGCCGTGCCGGGGTGGTTCATCTCGGGCGTGCCCCAGCAGGGCCACGGCATCCCGTAGAAGTCACCATCCGCCGGACCGCCATTGGCCCGCAGCGTGGTCTTGTCGAAGGTATGCTGGTTCTCCATGTGCATCTTCATCCGCTCGGGGCTTTGACCCGTATAGCCGATGGTCCACATGCCGCGGTTGAACTCGCGGGTCAGATCCTCGACCAGCGGCTCCTCTCCGTTCACCTCGATGTTGCGGAACATGCGATCCGCAAAGCCGAACTTGGTGGCGAACTTGTACAGGATCGTATGATCGGGCAGCGATTCAAACAGCGGCTCGACGACCTTTTCCCGCCATTGCAGCGACCGGTTCGACGCGGTGACCGAGCCAGAGGTTTCGAACTGCGTCGACGCCGGCAACAGATAGGTGTTGTCGGTGCGGTCGTGCAGCACGGCGGAAACGGTGGGGTAAGGATCGACCACGACCAGCAGGTCGAGTTTTTCCATCGCCGTCTTCATTTCCTTCTGACGGGTCTGCGAGTTGGGCGCATGACCCCACAGCACCATCGCCTTGGTGTTGTCCGGCTGCTCCAGGTTTTCGCGTGCCTCAAGAACACCGTCGATCCAGCGCGAAACGGGAATGCCCGTCAGCCCCATCATCTGCTTGTCCTTGCCATCGGCGCCCTTGATGGTGCCAAAGCGGCCCTTGAGCCAATCCAGGTCTTCCTCCCAGACGCGCGCCCAGTGGGCCCACGATCCGGCAGACAGACCGTAATAGCCCGGCAGCGTGTCGGCGAGAACGCCCAGATCGGTCGCCCCCTGCACGTTGTCGTGGCCGCGGAAAATGTTGGTGCCACCGCCGGCGGTGCCCATGTTCCCCAGCGCAAGCTGAAGGATGCAATAGGCGCGGGTGTTGTTGTTGCCGTTGGTGTGCTGCGTGCCACCCATGCACCAGATCACGGTGCCGGGGCGGTTGTTGGCCAGCGTGCGGGCCACGCGTTTCAGCTGTGCTTCGGGCACACCTGTCACACGCTCGACCTCGTCCGGTGTCCAGTTGGCCACCTCTTTGCGGATTTCGTCCATGCCCCAGACACGGGTGCGGATGAATTCCTGATCCTCCCAACCGTTGTCGAAGATGTGGTACAGAATGCCCCAAACCAGCGCCACGTCCGACCCGGGCCGGAAGCGCACGAATTCGTCCGCATGGGCCGCCGTGCGGGTAAAGCGCGGATCGCAGACGATCAGCGGCGCGTTGTTCTGTTCCTTGGCTTTCAGCAGGTGCTGAAGCGAAACGGGATGCGCCTCGGCGGGGTTGCCGCCGATGATGAAGATCGCCTTGGAATTGTGGATGTCGTTATAGCTGTTAGTCATGGCGCCGTAGCCCCATGTGTTCGCAACACCCGCAACGGTCGTCGAGTGGCAGATACGCGCCTGGTGATCGACGTTGTTGGTGCCCCAATAGGCCGCGAACTTGCGGAACAGATACGCCTGTTCGTTCGAATGCTTGGCCGAGCCCAGCCAATAGACGCTGTCGGGGCCGGATGTGTCACGGATCGACGTCATCTTGTCGCCAATCTCGTTGATCGCCTGCTCCCAGCTGATGCGCTGCCATTCGCCGCCGACTTTCTTCATCGGGTACTTCAGGCGGCGTTCGCCGTGGGCGTGTTCACGCACCGATGCGCCCTTGGCACAGTGGGCGCCCAGGTTGAACGGGCTGTCCCAGCCGGGTTCCTGCCCGACCCAGACACCGCCCGACACTTCGGCGATGACCGTGCAGCCCACCGAACAGTGGGTGCAAATGGATTTCTTGATTTCAATGGCGCCTGTCGCCGCTGCCGTTGCGGCATTGGCTTGTTGGACGGTGCCGCCTGTCGCAGCAATGGCAGCAAGGCCGCCAATGGCCAGCCCTGAACCGCGCAGAAACGCACGGCGGTCGATCTTGGACCGGGCCACGTCAGACAGGATACTTGTCCGCTGGGGGCGTCGCGCAACCCCGTTGGTCTTTTTCCTCAACATATCTTCACTCCCTGAACGCGGGTCTTGGCCCGCATCTGGTGGCTAATGGATGGCAATTCGCAGTCGGGCGTCACGCAACCAGTCGCTTATTGCCGGTGTTGCAGGTCCGGGATCGGGCCGTGCGGTGTCTTGGGTCCGGGCCGGGGGCCTAGAACCGCGCGCTGGCGTAATAGGCGCGGGTGTGTGCGGTGTCCTGCATCTTGTCCGATGACAGGTCTGCCTCGACGGGGGCGGCCTGCGCCTCGGTCGTGCCGGTGGCCACGGCAACCGCAGCCAGCGGTGCGGCGGTGCCCGCGAATTTCAGGAACGCACGCCGGTCGCGGCGGACCTCGGGTGCGTCGGATTGCTTGGTCATCTTTGCCTCCTCTTGGTAGCTTGAAGTGTCAGCGGGCAACCTGCCCGCGTGGTTTTGGTATCAGGTGCCGCTCAGCCGGAAGGCCTCGGATTCGACCTCCATGAAGGCGCGGCCGATCTTGCCCACGGGCGCGTAGAAGACCGACGTTTTGGCCCCCTCCAGATCGGAAAAGAAATGTCCCGCCCAAGGGGCGATGTGTTTGCCGAAAAACGTCTTTTGCTGGTCCAGCGTGGCCGGCGTGCCAAAGCGGCCCGCGATCATCGCGCCCATCATCTCCATCAGCGATGCGATGTTGTCCTCGGGTTCGAACACCGTATCGGCCCGCGCCAGCCCCCGCGCCGCCATGTCCTGACGCAACAGCGCCAGCGGCTTTTCGTTCAGGAAACCGGTCAGGTAATAGCTGGCATAGGGCAACAATTCGCCCCGCCCCAGCCCGATGAACAGGCGGTTGAACTCGGCCTCGACCGTCGCGGGCTTGGTCAGCCGCGCCAGTTTGGCCAGCGTCGCAATCCCCTGCCCCAGCTCGGTGTCGTCGCCGTTCAGGCCCGCGCACTGGTCCAGCAACATGCGATCCGGCGGGCCAGACAGGATCAGACCCATAAAGTTGTACAGGTCCGCGCGCAGGCGGTCTTCTTCGGGGATCTGGGTGCCGGTCATCTGGTTCATGCGCCTGTGCTTTCTGCGTCGGGTGCCGCTGCGAATTGAAACCGCATCCGGCGGTGGGTCGGGGCGGTCAGCGGTGCATCATCGTCTTCGCTGTCCTCGTGAACATAGGCCGGCGCGGTTTCGATCTGCGTCGTCTGCGGTTCGGGAACGTCCACATCGGTGGTCTGCGCAAGGATCACTTCAGCCTGCGGATCTTCGTCCTCAAGCATATCCGCGATCGGCTGCACCATGCCCTTGCCGACCTGATACAGCGTGTTCACCGTTTGCCCCGCAGTCGACGCCAGCGTGTAATCGTCGTCGTAATCGTTCAGCCCGTCCAGACAGGCCAGAACCGGATTGCTGCGCCAGAACCCGCGCAGCGCCCGCGTTTTCAGCCGTTGCGGCAACTGCGCTTTCAGAAATTCCCGCAACTGCGCGCCGTCCACCAGATTGTCCGGCGCCGGCAGGCCCAGTTCTTCCAGCAGCTCCGCATCGTCGCGCGCCTCAAGCTCGGCCTGCTCTTGCGCCTGCACGGCGGCGGCAACGGCCTGCGCCTCGCCTTCGGCCTCGGCGGCGACGGCAGCGCGGCGGCGATCCCAGAACCCACTCATATCACCCGCCTGCGTTTCAACGCGGGCGACGCATAAACATCGGCGCTGGTCTGCACACGCGGATCGCCGATGCCGTCCTGCGACTGGTCCACCCGCTGCTTGTCGCGGCGGCGTTTCACGAACACCTCGTCCTGGTGGAATTGCTCGACAAAGTCGCGCACCCACGCCTCCAGCCCCTGCGGCATGGCGACCTTCTCGACCACCTCTTCGGCGCTGTCGCAATAATCCTGCGCCTCGTAGGGCGACGCGGTGACCAGCAGCATCTCGAACGGGCGATCCGTGGCACCGGCAATCGGGCGCATCACCACGTAGACACACGGCACCTCGGCGCCCAGCCCGTGCACATAGGCCTCGGTCTCGGCCCCGTGCAGCTCCAGCGGCAGGGTGGCGGCGTGGTATTCGGTGATCTCGCCCTCGCGGCGCAGCTCGCGCCATTGCGCGTCCGACGCACCGGGCAGCACCGCGGTCGCCTTCCAGCTCCAGCGCGCCCAACGGGTCACGCCCGGGGTCCGCCGCAATACGACGCCCACGGGCAAGGTCCGGTACATATTCGGGTTGTAGATCAAGATGCTCCTCCGGCGTCTATCCTCTCGCGGCCTTGGTCCGGTGCAAAGCCTTAACGCCCAGCTAGCCCAAAAAATCCTGTTCTCCAGACAAGTTGGCCAGTCCGCGGCAGGCAAACCGGCACTGTCGGACGATTTGTCTAACCCGACTGTTTTCATAGGAAAAAGCCGCTGCACCCGAAAACGAATCACATGATATGAATGCTGCTGTGCGGCATCGCGCGCCGGCGGGCGCGGCACCCCTGCCCGCGCAGAATTGCGGTTGTGGGCGGGGTTGAAAGCCGTCTAGCTTGGGGCCTGATCGCCGTCCGCGAACCGCCTGAAATGGCGCGTCCAGCAAGGGAAAAATCATGGCAAAGACGTTGATAACATGTGATTGTGAGGGTTCGCAAAGCATCGATTCCACAGCACTTGCCGACACCCTTGGCCATGCGGTCGCGGCCCCCTGTTCGGCGCTGTGCACCCGCCAGATCGACCGTGCCGCCGCCGCATTGACCGCAGGTGATGCAATTTTCTGCTGCACCCAGGAATCGCGGGTCTTCACCGAACTGGCCGAGGAACTGGGGGTGGCCCCGCCCCCCCTGCTGGACCTGCGCGACCGGGCCGGTTGGTCCGATGACCCAGCGTCGAAACTGCCCAAAATGTCCGCGCTGGCATCCGAGGCGCTGCTGAACGCCCCGCTGGAGAAGTCGCTGGATGTGACATCCGAAGGGCTGTGTCTGATCCTGGGCAACGGCGAGGCCGCGATGCAGGCCGCGCACCAGTTGAAAGACCACCTTGCCGTCACCCTGCTGACCGACCCGTCGCAGCCCCTGCCCGACACCCGCGCGTTTGACGTGATCGGTGGCACCCTGCGCAAGGCCAAGGGCGCGCTGGGGCACTTCGAGGTCACGATTGACGCGCTGCGCCAGGTCGTGCCCGGTGGCCGTGGCGACCTGACCTATACCGCCCCGCAAGACGGCGCGATCAGCCACTGCGACGTGATCCTTGATATGCGCGGGCAGCAGCAGCAGCCGCTGTTCCCCGCCCACGAGAAACGCGAGGGGTATCTGCGCGCCGATCCGGCCCATCCGCCTGCCGTCGCCGCCGCCGTGTTGGCCGCGTCGCATCTGGTCGGCACGTTTGAACAACCCTTGTATGTGCGCACCGAACCGCTGCTGTGCGCCCACAGCCGCGCGGGGCAGACCGCCTGCACCAACTGTCTGGACCTGTGCCCGACGGGGGCAATCACACCCGACGGCGACCACGTGAGCGTTGATCCGATGATCTGCGCAGGCTGCGGGGCGTGCTCTGCCGCCTGCCCCTCGGGTGCCATCAGCTATGACGCGCCGCCCGCCGATTTCACCATGCTGCGGGTGCAGACGCTGGCGCGGGCCTATCTGGATGCGGGCGGCACCGCGCCCCGCCTGCTGGTCCACGACGACACCTTTGGTTCCGAAATGATCCGCCTGTCGGCCCGCCACGGGCGCGGTTTGCCGGCCGATGTGATCCCCATGGCCCTGCCCGCGCTGGCGGCCTTCGGCCATGCCGAGGCGCTGGCGGCGCTGGCCGCCGGTTTCGCGGGTGTCAGCCTGCTGCTGGGGCCGAAATCGGACCGCGACGCGATTGAAACGCAGATTGCGCTGGCCCGCGCCATCGGTGGCGACGCCCGCGTGCAGCTGATCGACACGCCCGACCCTGACGCCATGTCCGACACGCTGTACGACCGCACCGCACCCGACCGCACGACCCCCGCCCCCGTGGCCAGCCCCGTGCGCCCCATGGGCACCCGCCGCCAGATCACCCGTCAGGCCGCCCGCGCCCTGCATCCCGACGCCGACGTGCTGCCATTGCCCGCCGGTGCGCCTTATGGTGCCGTTGTCGTCGACAGTGACGCCTGCACCCTGTGCCTGTCGTGCGTGTCGCTGTGCCCCTCGGGCGCGTTGGGCGACAACCCCGACCTGCCGCAACTGCGCTTTCAGGAAGACGCCTGTCTGCAATGCGGCCTGTGCGCCAACATCTGCCCCGAGGATGCGATCACCCTTGCCCCGCAGCTGAACCTGACCGGCGCGGCACTGGAACAGCGCGTGCTGCACGAGGAAGAGCCGTTCCCTTGCGTCGAATGCGGCACGCTCTTTGGCGTCAAATCCACCATCGACCGGATCACCGAAAAACTGCGCAACCATTCCATGTTCGCGGACGAGGGCAAGTTGCGCATGATCCAGATGTGTGATGATTGCCGCATCAACGCGCAGTATCACAGCGCCAACAACCCGCTGGCGGGCGCCGAACGCCCCCGTCCCCGCACAACCGACGATTACCTTAGCAAGCGGCGCGATCACTGATCCGCCCGAACACAGGGAGCCACCCCAATGAGCGATGACTTCAACATGTCGATGCGCAAGTTTCTCAAACAGGTCGGCGTGACCTCGCAGCAGGCCATCGAAAAGGCCATGCGCGAGGGTGCCACCGCCGGTCAGGCCGTGCCGGTGCGCGCCGTCATCACCATCCCCGAACTGGGCATGACCCACGAGGTCACCGGCACCATCACCGCGCCAGACGCAGAACAGGACTAAACAGTGGCAGCCACCAGAGAGGCGGTTCTGACCGCGCTCAAGACCGTCAATGATCCGGCAACCGACACCGACATCGTCGCCAGCGGCGTGATGCGCGCGCTGAACGTCGATGACACCGGCGCGGTGCGTTTCGTCATGGAAATCCCGCCCGCACTGGCCGACGCCTACGCGCAAGCCAAAGCACAGGCCGAAGCCGCGCTGGCGCAGGTCGATGGCATCGGCAAAGTGTCCATCGTGCTGACCGGCCACAGCGAAAAGGCCCCGCCCCCCGACCTGAAACCGCAACGCGCCGCCGAACCCAAAGGCCCGCAGAAAATCCCCGGCATCGACCGTATCCTGGCCGTCGCCTCGGGCAAGGGCGGGGTGGGCAAATCCACCGTATCCGCCAACCTGGCCTGCGCCTTGGCGCAACAGGGGCGGCGTGTCGGCCTGTTGGACGCCGATGTCTACGGCCCCAGCCAGCCGCGGATGCTGGGCGTGTCGGGCCGGCCCGCCTCGCCCGATGGCAAGACGATCCTGCCGATGCGCAACCACGGCGTCACGATGATGTCCATCGGCCTGATGACCAACGAGGATCAGGCCGTGGTCTGGCGCGGCCCGATGCTGATGGGCGCGCTGCAACAGATGATGACGCAAGTGCAATGGGGCGCGCTGGACGTGCTGATCGTGGATCTGCCCCCCGGCACCGGCGACGTGCAGATGACGCTGGCGCAAAAGGCGCAGGTGGACGGGGCGATCATCGTCTCGACCCCGCAGGATGTGGCGCTGCTGGACGCCCGCAAGGGGATTGATATGTTCAACCAGCTCAAGGTGCCGATCATCGGCATGATCGAAAACATGTCCACGCACATCTGCACCAACTGCGGCCACGAGGAACACGTGTTCGGCCACGGTGGCGTGGCGGCGGAAGCGGCCAAGATGGGCGTGCCCCTGCTGGCCGAGGTGCCGCTGGACCTGCAAATCCGCCTTGCCTCGGACGGCGGCGCGCCGATCACCGTCAGCCAACCCGACAGCGCGCAGGCGGCCAGCTTTCAGGCCATCGCCCGCCAACTGATCGACGGCGGCCACGCATGACCGACACGCTGACCTTTCCGCCGCTGCTGTGGGGGGAACCCGTGGCCACGGATGCGTTCGAACACGCCGCCATGCGTGCCGCGATGGGCTGTGACGCAGGGCTGGTGGTCTATGCGCTGGCCGGTCACGTGGTGCAGGCCGCATTGGTCTTTGCCCCCGAGGTGCCCTTGCGCGACGCCATGGCGATGCTGCCGCTGTGTGGCATCGGCTTTCAGAACGCACTGGGCGCGCTGGCCCCGCCCGAGATTGCCGTGCATCTGGATTGGGACGGCGGCATTCGCATCAACAACGCGGCGTGCGGGCGGTTCCGCTGCATCGCCTCGACCACCGACCCCGAAGCGGTGCCCGACTGGCTGGTGGTGGGGTTCACCCTGCCGCTCTACCCGCTGGACGACCCCGACCTTGCCGAAACCGGCCTGCGCCCGGATCAGACCGCGCTTTATGCCGAAGGCTGCTCCGAAGTGTCCCCGCCCGCACTGGTCGAGGCATGGGCCCGCCACAGCCTGCACTGGATCAACCGCTGGGACGGCGAGGGCGCAGCCCCCCTGCACAGCGAATGGCGCGGGCTGGCTTATGGCATCGGCGAAGAGACAACCCAAGACGGCAAAACCGGCACCTATCTTGGCGTCGACGAACACTTTGGCCTGCTCTTGCGCGACGCCGACACCACCCACCTGATCCCGCTGACCGCCATATTGGAGCCCAGCCCGTGACCCAGCCCGACCTGCGCAAACTTGCCCGCGCGATCCACTTTGACGAAAGCGACCGAAACGTGTTTTCCAGCCCCGCGCGGACCGGGGAATGGTGCGTGTCGGGCGGGTTCGAGTTTTCGGACTGGACCGACGGCGACCTGACCGGCAAGGCGCGACAGGCCTTTGCCAACGGCTGGCTGGGGCTGGAAACCTTTGGCCGCGTGACATTCGTCGCGGTGACGCAGGTCGAGCCGTCCGAGATTGCCACCCTGACCGACATGCTGGCACAGCATTTCGTCACCTACTACGGCGCACCGGACGTGGACGCCGCCCGCCCCGTCGCCGCCGAGGAGCTGGCGCAGATGATGGACATGTGCGCCGACCACGACGCCAACACCCTGCTGACCGTGGCGCGCGAGCTGACCGATGCGGGGGTGCGCGAAAGCTTTCGCGTGATCCAGCCGCAGGATGCCGGGCTGGAACAGTTCGCCATTCACGGCGACCTGCCGGAATAAAGCATTTCTCGGAAAACATGATATACAGCGCATCACTTGACGCGTTGAAATCTATGATTTCAGGCAGCGTTAAGTGATTCAGGTTTTTTTCGAAAGTGCT